>OBAI01000545.1_pt1 | contig 40072 bp, 32 predicted proteins | sample 1517461 | NCBI WGS metagenome assembly OBAI01 (sample SAMN04571696, study PRJEB22368) | human gut metagenome | biome: human gut; material: stool | host: Homo sapiens | place: Luxembourg | collected 2012-06-29
ACCACAGCCATACATAGCCTTCAGACTATTCATGCTCTACGCATTTTTTTCAGTAACTTTAGAGCGGAGTTTCCTCCAATGAGTTAATAAACGGGCTCTTAATCCCAATGTTTTACCTAAATCCCAAGTCTATGAGAGAATGTAGGTACGGCTTTGAATCCTGAAAAGGAGTATAACGCTGTCTTTGGTTGGGAGAATCCTGCCGACATGAACGACTACGGCTTTATCAAGCATACGCTCTACTTCGTTGGAAGCAATATGCCAGAGAACGAAACCAGAGAGGCTTCGAAGGACACGCTTCACGTAATGCTTCTCGACGATGTTGTAGAGGCGTATGTCGTTACGACCTACAAGTACGGCAAGGCGTTCTCCGACACCATCACCGTGAAGATGACAGACATAGAAAACGGCAACTATACAGCCATGCAGCGCATTGGCGTGGACGGCGTGGTGAAGGCTGTCTTTGCTGGCAACACGGTTCAGCTCAGCGATGCTGCAAACGTATCTGTATACAATGTTTCGGGCGAACGTGTATATGTACGCAAACGCACAAGAAGCGTATCGCTCGCTCAGCTCCCGACTGCAGCTTATATAATATGTATAGAGCGCGACGGCAAGCAGAGCGTCTACAAGTATCACGTCAAGTGAGGATAAAACAATATCTTAGGCAAAATATTCAAACTACAGAACATAGCCTAAATTATTAATAAATAAGATTCTTAAAAACCGTAATATCAATAGATGAAGACAAAAATGTTACTTGCGTCGATACTCTTAAGTGGCGCAGCTTTCGCACAGACATCACCCCTCGTGATGGTCACCCCAAGCGACTACAACATTATGGCTGCTTCGCCAAACGGCAAGTGGGCGTGTGGTATGTACTTCGACAGTGGCAACGAGGCATACGGATTCCGCTGGAATCTGGAGAGCGGAGAGATTGATTTGCTCAATCCGTCGTCGCCTTCGCAGGCTTACAGCGTGTCTAACAACGGCGTTGTTGTAGGCTTGTACACCGACAACGGCTACAAGAAGAACGGTGCTTCGGCGCAGCTCGCTGGCTATTGGCAGAACAACCGCTGGAACCGTCTCGAAATGCCTTCTGACGCTGTGAGCAGTAGTGGCGCTTCTGGCATATCGCCCGACGGACACTACATCACGGGCAACGTGTATGTAGGCGGAAAGTATTTGGGATACGTATGGAAGGACGGCAATATTTATCGCCAACTGAAGGAGAACAATGGTATCGCGATACCTTATGCAATATCGCCCGACGGAGAGTATACTACGGGTTGGGTTATGAACAAGAACCGCCAGGCATGTTTATGGGGACCCGACGGCAATTTCACCACACTCTCTGACCAGCAGTCGCCGTTCTGTGTAGGCAAGAAGTTCTCGCCCGACGGCAAGAAGTTGCTTTACTTCGGCGGTTGGCAGACCGAAGAAGAGGCAGGCGGAGCAGGCAAGGTGCGCGGAGCTTGGGCACTCTACGATATGGAAACCGGCAAGAAGAGCGCTATTCTTCCGGCTGGCGACAACGACGACCTCGACTTCTTCGACATCAGCGGTAACTTCAACCCCGACAACGCCAACCTCGAGACATTCGGTTTGTCGTTCGACGGCGAGAGCTACGAGACAGCCATCGCTTTCGACGCAGTTACGCTCAGCGCATACAAGGGACAGAAGCTCACATCCGTAGGTTTTTACCCGATGGAGGCTCAGGGCGGCTGGACTATCAACCTCTACACACGCAGCACAGACGGTAAGTTGCAGAAGTTCTACACACAGCCAGTTACGCAGAGGCTGAACTACGGCGAGCGCAACGTCGTTAAGCTCGACACTCCGCAGAATCTGCCTTCAGGCGAACTGCTCGTGTCGGTTGAGGTGAAGGTTACAGAGGCTTCGCAGCGCATCACAGCGCTCGACTTCGGTCGTGCCGTGAAGGGCTCTTCCGACCTGCTCCGCCTTACAACCGAGCCCGACTTCTACTCGATGGGCAACCTTATGGAGGAGAGCAACCATCTCTACGCCGCTTCGTGGGCTATCGACGCTATCGTGGCGCCGGAAGGTGCCGACCTTGCAAAGGACAACGTGACGGGCTATAATATATATGTAGACGGCAAGAAGGTAGGTTCGTCTGCTACAAAGAACTTCACCGTACCCTCTCTTGACAAGGGCGACCATGCACTGGGCGTGAGCGCCGTGTATGCCAACGGATCGGAGTCGGAGCAGGCCGTAGCTCAGCTTGCGGTTGTTCCTGACGACAGCCAGCTTCAGGCTGTGAAGGGCGTGGCAGTAGCGCCGGTAAGCGCTTCAGCTGTGAAGGCTGATTGGGCAGCACCGGTTGACCGCGACGTGGTTCAGGTGCAGTATTGCACGGGTTCTGCATCAACGCAGGGCGTGACAGCTCCCGCTGACAACAACTATAACATCATGGTAGGTGCGCTCTATCCGTCGAAGACATTCCGCGGTCGCACCGGATACGCCATCAAGAAGGCACGCTTCTATCCGCTCACAGACGCTACATACACAGTGAATGTCTACAAGAACGACGAGCTGATAAGCGAGACCGAGGTGGACGACTACACCGTAGGTAAGTGGAACGAGGTGGAACTCACGATGCCTATCATCATCGAGAACGGATCTACATACCGTCTTGCCATCGACTGCTATGATGTTACGCCGAAGGAACCGGCTATCGCCGTTGACAGCAGCGATCCGCTGGAAGGCTACTCTGACATCTACTCGCTCGATGGCGAGTCGTGGAGCTCAATATCTTCTACCGGCGTGATGGCTAACTGGATGATCGGTCTCGTGCTGGAGAACCCGAAACCAGGTACGTTGCCTATCGAAGGCTACGACGTGTTCATCGACAACGCTAAGAAGAACGCGGCGAAGCTCACGGAGAGAACATACACACACGACTTCGGTACCGACGGCAAGCAGCAGCACACTATCCGCGTTGACGTATACTACACAGTGAAGTCGACAAGCGTGAAGGGCGGCGTAACCAACTTCCTCATCGCCGTTGCAGGTATCGACGAGAACACCATAGGACGCATCGAGATGCGCCAGGGCGAGAACGAGCTCACCGTAACTGACGAGGGCGTGACGTCGGTAGAACTTGTGTCGGCAGCAGGCGCTGTTGTAGCAAAGGCAGAAGGCAACACCGTATCGCTCAACGGCTTGACCGCAGGCGTATGTGTAGTGAAGGCCGTAGTAGCCGGCGAAACCGTCACACGCAAGATAATGATAACGAAGTAAAAGTTTTAGCAGCTTAAGCACAAATTTGCTACACTTAAGCCAAGAATGATGCGTTTTGTTCCATAATCGGTAAAATGAGGGTTGCGTGTTGCAAAAAATATGGGTAAATTTGCAACGTGAACAGAAACGTAAACCAGATTTGACCAACACAAAACGCATCATATAAAAGCAAAAAGCGCTGACGAAGATTGTTTCGCCAGCGCTTTTTTTAATTATTAATCAATTCTTCTTCAGCAAGTCACGAATCTCTGTGAGCAGCAACTCCTCCTTTGTAGGCTTCGGCTCCTCGGGCGCAGGTGCAGGCTTGGTCTCCTCCTCCTTCTTCTTGAGGTTAGCCAGCTTGTTGATGCCCTTCACGAGGAGGAACACGCAGAAAGCGATGATAGTGAAGTCGATGATAGTCTGAATGAACGCACCATAGTTGATGGTAGCCGGCTTCATTGTCTCCATGCCGAGGTCTACGGCAGGCAACTCGAACTTCAGGTCGCTGAAGTTGACGCCACCGATGAGCCATCCGATAGGCGGCATGATGATATCGTTGACGATAGAACTTACGATTTTCCCGAACGCGCCGCCGATGATCACACCGACAGCCATGTCTACAGCGTTGCCCTTTACGGCGAACGCCTTGAACTCATTTAGCATTTTTCCCATAGTTTCTGTTTGTTAATTGTTTAATTCCTAATGTCCGATTGTATGTTTCTTGTTTCTAACTATCTTATTTTGCAAAGTGTATATAGCAAACTGCGCTTATTATATATAATGTATATAGCCCAGTGAAATTATATAGCGATTTTTTAAATATTTTAATACCTCTATTGGCTGCAAAATTAGAAAATAATTATTAACTTTGCGCTCGATAAAGAAAAAAAATGCTCAAAAGTATTGCTTTTTGAATGTTTCAGCTCATTGGCAAGTACTGTGGAGCTTGAAAGTAAGATTTATTTTCAACCATTAATTAAAATATTAAAAAAATGACAAAAGTTGCTATTAACGGCTTCGGCCGTATCGGTCGTCTGGCTTTCCGTCAGATGTTTGAGGCAGATGGTTATGAGGTAGTTGCAATCAATGACCTTACATCTCCAAAAATGTTGGCTCACCTTCTTAAGTATGATACAGCACAGGGTGGCTTCGCTGGTAAGTATGGCGAGGGCAAGCACACTGTAGAGGCAACAGACAACTCTATCATCGTTGATGGTAAGGAAATCACTATCTATGCTAAGCCAAACGCTGCTGAGCTTCCTTGGGGCGAGCTTGGTGTTGACGTAGTACTCGAGTGCACAGGTTTCTACACATCAAAGGAGAAGGCTTCTGCTCACATCGCAGCAGGTGCTAAGAAGGTTGTTATCTCTGCTCCTGCTGGTAACGATCTCCCAACTATCGTTTACAACACAAACCACAAGACTTTGACTCCAGCCGACACAGTTATTTCTGCAGCTTCTTGTACAACTAACTGCTTGGCTCCTATGGCTTACGCTTTGAACAAGTATGCAGCTATCCAGTCAGGTATCATGTCTACTATCCACGCTTACACAGGTGACCAGATGATTCTCGACGGTCCTCAGCGCAAGGGCGACCTCCGTCGTTCACGTGCAGGTGCTCAGAACATCGTTCCTAACTCTACTGGTGCTGCTAAGGCTATCGGTTTGGTTATCCCTGAGTTGAATGGTAAGTTGATTGGTTCTGCACAGCGTGTTCCGACTCCAACAGGTTCTACAACTATCCTCGTTGCTGTTGTTAAGGGTAAGGACGTAACTGTAGAGGGTATCAACGCTGCTATGAAGGCTGCTTCTAACGAGAGCTTCGGTTACAACGAGGATCCTATCGTTTCTTCTGATATCATCGGTATGCGTTTCGGTTCTCTCTTCGATGCTACTCAGACAATGGTTAGCAAGATCGACGACGACACATATCAGGTACAGGTAGTTTCTTGGTACGACAATGAGAACTCTTATACTTCTCAGATGGTTCGTACTATCAAGTACCTCGCTGAGTTGAAGTAATTCGTTGACTCGGTTTACGACAACATATATAAGCCTGGCATTGTAAAATGCCAGGCTTTTTTGTATCAATACCCCTCCTGAAACCTCATTTATGGGTTTCTAACAACACTACCGTTGTGTGCTGACGGCGTTACCGTTGCGCGGTAACGATGTAACCTATACGCGGTAACGGTGTTACAGAATAGGTGTAATCGTGTTACCACTTCGCGGTAATCGTGTAGCATTACAAACAATTTTCTGCACAATTGCGCGGCATATGAGATTTTTTTTGTAAGTTTGTATTTTGAAACCGTAGCTATGTGCTATCAGAGGCAAAGCAATCGGTTTTCTAAACCGAACAAATTGCTTTCAGAACCCGAAACAACATTATTAAATACACGTGCAGCAAAGCTATTGACGACATGCAGAACAAAAGAATGATAACCATACTCGGACCCACCGCAAGCGGAAAGACCGCTGTGGCGGCAGCACTCGCATTGCGCACCGACGGCGAGATAATCAGTGCCGACTCGCGCCAGGTGTACCGCCGCATGGACATCGGAACGGGCAAGGACTTGGCAGACTATGTAGTTGACGGCCAGCCGATTCCGTATCATCTTATCGACATAGCCGAGCCAGGCACAAAGTACAATCTGTTCCAGTATCAGCAGGACTTCCACGAGGCATACGACGACATCTGTAGCCGAGGCAAGCTGCCCATACTCTGTGGCGGCACCGGTCTGTACATCGAAGCCGTGCTGGGCGGCTACCAGCTCTCGCCCGTGCCGCAGAATCAGCCGTTGCGCGACGCTCTCGCCGGAAAGTCGCTTGCAGAACTCACCGAAATGCTCGTAGAACTGAAGCGCCGCAGCGGGTCGAACATGCACAATCAGACCGACGTGGACACTGCCCAGCGTGCCATACGCGCCATCGAGATAGAGACATACAACCTGGAAAACCCTACACCCGAACGGCAGTTGCCGCCAGTCGACTCGCTCATCGTGGGCATAAACATCGACCGCGACCTGCGCCGCGAGAAGATAACGCGCCGACTGAAGGCGCGCCTCGACGAGGGCATGGCTGACGAGATACGCGCGTTGATAGGCGAGGGCATCGACCCCGAAGACCTTATATACTACGGTCTTGAGTACAAGTTTATTACCGAGTACGTCGTAGGTCGTCTCAGCTTCGACGAGATGTTCCGACAGCTGGAGATAGCCATCCACCAGTTCGCCAAGCGACAGATGACGTGGTTCCGCGGCATGGAGCGACGCGGATATACCATCCATTGGATAGACGCCAAGCTGCCCATGGAGGAGAAGGTAGAAGCAATATGCAAGCTGATGCAGGACGCATAGCGAGAGAGATATAAAAGAATGTGACATCGTGGCGGACATACCGCCGCTAAAAAAGGCTTACTATATGATTAACGACAACCGTTGGGGCATACTCTACTGCCCGAAACACGAGACGTTCAACTCCGGCAAGCGCTGGGAGAAGATTGAGCGATGCCTGAAGGCGAACGGCATCGAGTACGACTACTTGCAGAGCGAGAACTCGGCAAGCGTGGAGCGCTTGGTGAAGATGATGATCAATAGCGGATACAAGACTATTGTCATCGTCGGCGGCGACTCGGCGCTTAACGACGCCGTCAACTGCCTCATGCTCACCGAGCGAAGCGTGCGCGAGACCATTGCGCTCGGCGTGATACCCAACGGACTCATGAACGACTTCGCCCATTTCTGGGGATTCCGCGAGAGCGACTACGAGCAGACCATCAAGTGGCTCAAGCAGCGTCGCGTGCGCAAGATTGACCTCGGCTGCATACGTTACACCAACAAGCACGGCGAGGCGTGCCGCCGCTACTTCCTCAACTGCATCAACATCGGACTCATCGCTGCCATCATGAACCTGCGCCGACAGACACGCCACTTCTTCGGTTCGCGCACGCTCTCGTTCCTCTGCTCGTTCGTGCTCATGATTTTCCAGCGACTCGAGTACCGCATGCACCTGAAGATAAACTCCGACACCGTGGAGCGCAACGTGATGACCGTATGCATCGGCAACGCTACAGGCTACGGACAGACACCCAACGCCGTGCCCTACAACGGACTGCTCGACGTGAGCGTGGTCTACCATCCCGGTATGACGCAGCTCATCGAAGGCTTCTACCTCTTCGTGCGCGGCAAGTTCCTCAACCACCGCAGCGTCCACCCGTTCCGCACACGCAAGGTGGAAGTGGTCGAGGCGAACAAGGCGCTCGTGGGCATCGACGGACGCCTCATGAAGACCCCCGTCGGACCCTTCACCGTGAGCGTGGAGCAGGAAGTCATCAACTTCCTCATACCCGAATAAGGCAAACGTTTTCCATGATAAATCCTCATATTTTGCAATATTTTGTGCGAAATATGAGGATTTTTTTAAAAAAGTTAATATTTTATTTTGCGTATAAATAAATTTTTACTACCTTTGATTTCGTAATGTAGCATTGCCTATATAAAGACTACTACACTTCTTACAGCTAACTAATAATGAACCTTAATCATAAATCTATGAGTTATTTGAGATTCGAAAAAGCTCTGATGACTAACCTCGAAGAGTCGTTGCCACGCGAGTTGTTGCGTACTAATCGTTCGGGAGCATATTCCTGCTCTACGATTGTAGATTGTAATACGCGCAAGTATCATGGCTTGCTCGTCGTGCCCGTACCGGAACTCGACGACGAGAACCATGTGCTCCTCTCTTCGCTCGACCCCACCATTATTCAGCACGGCGCCGAGTTCAATCTTGGTTTGCACAAGTATCAGGGCAATAATTACAGTCCGAAAGGTCACAAATATATCCGAGAGTTCGATTGTGACACAGTGCCCACAACACTCTACCGCGTAGGCGGTGTGCTACTGAAAAAAGAGGTAGTGTTCCAGCACTATGAAGACCGCATCCTTATCCGTTATACCCTTGTTGATGCACATTCTGCAACGACTTTGCGCTTCCGTCCGTTCCTTGCTTTCCGCAGCGTGCGCCAGTTTACGCACGAGAACACCGTAGCTTCACGCGAGTATGCAGAAGTTACAAACGGCATCAAGACCTGCATGTACGCCGGCTACCCCGACCTTTACATGCAGTTCAGCAAGAAAGTGGAGTTCGTGTTCCAGCCCGACTGGTACCGCGGCGTGGAATACCCGAAGGAGCAGGAGCGCGGCTACGCTTCTAACGAAGACCTCTACGTACCCGGCTACTTCGAGATGGACATCAAGAAGGGCGAGAGCATCGTGTTCTCGGCTTCAACAACAGCCTGCAAGACAACCGGACTGAAGAAACTCTTCCAGGAGGAAGTGGACGAGCGCTCACCGCGCGACAACTTCTTCCACTGCCTCGTCAACGCAGCGCACCAGTTCCACAACCGCACAAAGAAAGACGAGCGATACATCCTCGCCGGCTATCCGTGGTTCAAGTGCCGCGCACGCGACACATTCATCTCTCTGCCGGGTCTTACGCTCTCTATCGAGGAGGAAGACTACTTCGAGCTCGTAATGGAGACAGCCATGCGCGCACTCTACGAGTTCATGGCAGGCAAGCCGCTCACAGCGAAGATCTATGAGATAGACCAGCCCGATGTTCTGCTCTGGTGCGTATGGGCTGTGCAGCAGTATGCAAAACATGCAGGTCGCGAAAAGTGCAACCGCAAGTACGGCAAGCTGCTCTACGACGTATTGCATTATATCAAGGACAACCGCCACCCGAACCTGAAGCTCTGCGAGAACGGACTTCTCTACTCGGAAGGCAAGGAGAAGGCCGTAACATGGATGAACTCTACAGCCGGCGGACGCCCCGTCGTACCGCGCACAGGCTATATCGTCGAGTTCAACGCCCTCTGGTACAACGCCCTCAAGTTCTGCGCATCTATGGCTGCCGACTTCGGCGACGCCACAGAGGCTTCCGACTTCGAGCAGATGGCTACACTCTGCGGCAAGTCGTTCGTAGAGACCTTCGTCAACGAATACGGCTACCTCTTCGACTACGTAGAGCCTAAGGACAACCCCGACTGGAGCGTACGTCCGAACATGATATTCGCCGTTGCGCTCGACTACTCACCGCTCACACCAGCCCAGCAGAAGGCTGTGCTCGACGTCTGCACACGCGAACTCCTCACACCGAAGGGTCTGCGCTCGCTCTCGCCGAAGAGCGGCGGCTACAACCCGATGTACGTCGGTCCGCAGACACAGCGCGACTACGCTTACCATCAGGGCACAGCTTGGCCTTGGCTCGGCGGCTTCTACATGGAGGCATGCCTCAAGATTTACAAGCGCACACGCCTGTCGTTCATCGAGCGTCAGATGGTGGGCTACGAGGACGAGATGGTGAGCCACTGCATCGGCACAATCCCCGAACTCTTCGACGGCAACCCGCCATTCCACGGACGTGGCGCCATCTCGTTCGCTATGAACGTAGCCGAGATCCTGCGCACTCTCGAACTCTTGGAAAAATATAAATATTAAAATAGGAGGATAAGTATATATGAAAGTATTAATGTTCGGATGGGAGTATCCTCCTCACGTATTTGGTGGACTCGCTACCGCTAACTTCGGAATTTCTCAGGGTCTGCACGCACAGGGCGATGTCGAGACCGTGCTCTGTCTGCCGCATCCGTTCGGCGACGAGGACCGCAGCGCCTGCCGCATCGTGGCTATGAACTGCGTGCCTATCGCTTGGCGCGACGTCAACTTCGACTACGTAAAGGAACGCGTGGGCAACATTATGGACCCAGAGTATTACTATCGTCTGCGCGACCATATCTATGCTGACTTCAACTATATGCACGTCAACGACCTTGGCTGCATGGAGTTCGCCGGCGGCTACCCGTCTAACCTGCACGAGGAGATAAACAACTACTCAATCATCGCTGGCGTAGTGGCTCGCACAGAGGACTTCGACATCATTCATGCTCACGACTGGCTCACCTATCCAGCCGGCATCAACGCCAAGCACGTAAGTGGCAAGCCGCTCTGCATACACGTTCACGCTACCGACTTCGACCGCTCGCGCGGCAAGGTGAACCCTACGGTTTACGCCATCGAGAAGGACGGTATGGACAACGCCGACTGCATCATGTGCGTGTCGGAGCTTACACGTCAGACCGTTATCCATCAGTATCATCAGGATCCGCGCAAGTGCTTCACAATGCACAACGCCGTTTATCCGCTGCGCCAGGAACTGCAGGACATCCCGCGTCCCGACCACACGGGTAAGGAGAAGGTCGTAACCTTCCTCGGACGTATCACAATGCAGAAGGGTCCGGAGTACTTCGTAGAAGCTGCCAACATGGTGCTGCAGCGCACACGCAACGTGCGTTTCTGCATGGCAGGCAGCGGCGATATGATGGATGCAATGATTTATCTTGCAGCTGAGCGCGGCATCGCCGACCGCTTCCACTTCCCAGGCTTCATGCGCGGAAAGCAAGTGTACGAGTGCCTGAAAGACTCGGACGTTTACGTCATGCCGTCAGTTTCTGAACCGTTCGGTATCTCGCCGCTTGAGGCAATGCAATGCGGCACGCCGACGATTATCTCTAAACAGTCGGGTTGCGCCGAAATCCTCGACAACTGTATCAAGGTTGACTACTGGGATATACACGCACTTGCCGACGCTATCTACTCTATATGTAGCAACGAGTCGCTCTTCAACTACCTCAAGGAGGAAGGAAAGCGCGAGGTCGACCAGATCACATGGGAGAAGGTTGGCGCACGTATCAAGAATCTGTACGAGCGCGTTCTCGCTGGCGACATTTAAACTCAAAGCAAAAAGCCAAACCGAGTAACTTACTATTCAATAATCTTAAAACAAACAATAATGAAAACGATTTGTTTATATTTCGAGATACATCAGAACATACAGCTGAAGCGCTATCGTTTCTTTGATATCGGCACAGACCACTATTACTATGACGACTACGAGGACGAGCGTCTCATCACTGATGTGGCTAACCGCTCGTATATGCCGGCTCTCGAGGCTTTGGGCGAAATGTTGAAGGAGCATCCGGGCTTCTTCAAGGTGGCTTTCTCTCTCTCTGGCGTAGGCATGGAGCAGTTGGAGATTCACGCTCCGCAGGTGCTCGATAAGTTGCAGGAACTCAACCAGACCGGTTGCGTAGAGTTCCTCGCTGAGCCTTATTCCCACGGTCTTGCATCACTCGCTAACGAGGAGACTTTCGCTAAGGAAGTGAAGCGCCAGTGCCAGAAGATGAAGGAATACTTCGGCAAGGAGCCTCAGGTTCTGCGCAACTCTTCGCTTATCTACAGCGACGAGATCGGTGCTCAGGCTGCTCAGATGGGCTTCAAGGGTATGCTTACCGAAGGCGCACGCCACGTCCTCGGCTGGAAGTCGCCGCACTATGTTTACAACTGCGCGCTCGCTCCCAACCTCAAGCTCTTGCTTCGCGACGTTAATCTCAGCGACGATATCTCACTTCGCTTCAGCAATGTCTACTGGGAGGGCTATCCGCTCTTCGCTGACAACTACGTAGACCGCATCGCCAACTTCCCTGGCGAGGAGCATGTAGTGAACATCTTCATGGAGCTTTCTGCTCTTGGCGTGGCTCAGCCGTTGTCGAGCAACATTCTCGACTTCCTCAAGGCTCTGCCCGAATGTGCTAAGCAGCGCGGCATCTCATTCTCTACACCGAGCGAAATCTGCGAGACAATGGCAAGCGTAGGCGCTCTCGATGTGCCCGACACACTCTCTTGGACCGACGAGGAGCGCGATGTTAGCTCTTGGCTCGGCAACCCGATGCAGCGCGAGGCTTTCAACAAGCTCTATAGCGTAGCCGACCGTGTGCGCATCGCCGACGATCCGCGCATCAACCAGGACTGGGACTATCTGCAGGCTTCTAACAACTTCCGTCAGATGACTACAAAGCCGTCGCAGGTAGGCATAGACCGTGGCATCTATGCTTCGCCGTTCGACGCATTCACCAACTATATGAACATCCTCGGCGACTTCATCGCTCGCGTTAACTCGCTCTATCCTGAGTCTGTTGATAACGACGAGCTTGCTTCGCTCCTCACCACTATCAAGAATCAGGACGAGGAAATCGAGATGAAGAACAAGGAGATTATCCGTCTGCAGACCAAGATAGAGAAGATTGAGGCTGCTGAAGAAAAACTCCGTGCTAAGCTCGAGAAGACAAAGGCTCCGAAGGCTGAGGCTGCTCCGAAGGCTGCAAAGACAGCAAAGAAGCCTGCTGCAAAGAAGGCTAAAGCAGCTGAGCCAAAGGCTGAAGCTGAGCCGAAGGCTGAATAATGTTTGCGGTTGCAAATGCAAGTTGTGAAGCTTAATCGTTCTGATTATAACGCTGAGTCGTTCATATTGCAATGTTCAAGCAAAGCAGAATGTGTTTGCAACAGCAACAGTTGAACCTATTGAATTAATAAGAAGTATTAAGGTTCTTGTACAATTAAATATTGGTTATAAAGGTTTAAATGTCCTACTGCGAGATGCCGTTGGGCATTTTTTTTATTTCAACTTTTCAATTAGCGGCACACTAATTATTCCTCTGCTGAAGTGCAGCAGTCCGTCGGCTTGCATGGCGTTGAGCGCTTCCGATACGTTGAGGCGGCTAATGCCGAGTTCTTGTGCAAGTCGCGTCATCTTTATGCGCAACACCTTTGCGCCGGTAGGGTAGAGGCAGTGCGACTTCAGGAAGAACACGATGCGACTCCTTGTGTCAGCCGGCATCGGACGCCATAGTTTGCTCTCCGCTTTCTGTGCTATTGCGGAGACGATGTTAAGAAGATTGATACGGAAAATGATAAATTCGTCGGAGATGTGCATAAGGTCGCTCTGTCCGATCTCCACCGTGTTGCTTTCGCCAATGGACGTAAACGTGCGTGTATAATGCGGCGAAAGGCCCATGAAATGCTCCAACTGAATGATGTACGGAGCCTTTATATATTCCTCTATCGAGTAGCCGTGGTCGTCGGCGTAAGCGATAGTCTTCACGTCGCCACTCAATAGAATGGCGACGTTATCACATTTCTCTCCCTCCTTTTTTATTATATCGTTCTTGCCGAATTTCTTAAAGCTGAACTTCGTCTGACCTATAATCTGCATGAGGTTGTCGCTTGTGAGACCCTGGAACAATGGTATCTCGCGAAGCTTGTCGTAGAGATTCAGCATGGGGAATTTTGAGTTTTGAATTTTGAGTTTTGAATTATTGCAGCGCAATGCACTGCAATTAGGAATTATTGAATTTTGAATTATCAGAATTCAATGGCTACGGCAAGAAAGCCGTAGCCTCCTATTTCTGAATCTTGTCCTCCATAGACGGCGAATACCATACCTGCAGGTTGCCCTTGTCGTCGCTGTAGATGAGATAAGCCATCAGTTCTGGATGCTTTTCGAGCACCTTCTTTGCTTTCTCCATGCCCATCACCATGAACGCCGTAGCATAAGCGTCGGCTTCCGCGCAGCGCTTTGCGAGCACCGTTGCCGAGAGAATGCTGTGCTGCACGGGATAGCCCGTAGCAGGGTCGATAGTGTGTGCATATTTCTTGCCGCCACGATAGTAGAAGTTGCGGTAGTTGCCGCTTGTCGCCATTGCGCGATCCTTCACGTTGAGCACGGTCTGCAATTCGTTGTTCACGTTCAGTGAGTCGTCCGACGGCTTCGTCACGCCAATCTTCCACGGCAGACGCTTTTCGCTGATGCCGTGCGTAACCACCTCGCCGCCAATCTCCACCATATAGTTCTTTATGCCGCGCTTTTCGAGCAGACGCGCCACCACATCGCAGCCGTAGCCCTTAGCAATAGCGCTGCAGTCGAGCATTACGCGCGCATCAGTCTTCGTGATGCGATGGTTCACGAGCTTAACCTTCTTGTAACCCACGATAGCACGCAGCGAGTCTACCGTCTGCTTTGTTGGCGGATTGCCCGTCTTGAAGCCGAATCCCCATGCGTTCACAAGCGGTGCCACCGTTATGTCGAACGCTCCGTCGGTGTTGTCGGAGATTTTCTCAGCCAGATTAAACACACTCTCGAACATCTCGTTCGTTTCCACGTTCTCGCCGCGATTGATGTGCGAGATGATCGACTCCTTGTTGAACATCGACAAAGCGTTGTCCACCTTCTGCAGTTCTGCGAGAATGTCTGTCTGAATAGAAGAGTCGTTCTGATAAGTGATGTGATAGAACGTGCCGAATATCTGTCCCTCATCGTGCTGATAAGGCATGCTACGCTGTTGTCTTACAATATATATTGTTCCGATAATGAGGAACACGAGTAATGGCAATCGCCACAAAAGTTTTTTGTTTGTCATATACTAAATCTCAAAGATTATGTTGAAAGTGCCGCCCAGTCGACTGCCACCTTGCTTGCCGTAGCCCGGCACATACCAAGTCTTTCCGATGTTGCCATCGTCGTGAGTGATACGTCTGCGATAGCGCACCGACCAGCCCAGCCGAAGCGGACCAGCTATCTTCGCGTCCACGCCGAACACAGCCTCCATCCAATGGTAGTTGGCCTTCATGCCCTTCACGTTGTAGTCTACGTCGTCGCCCCAGACCGGGTCTTTCAGTCCGTTGCCCACGACGTCGAACTTATAGTAAGTCATGGCATAGCGTGCGCCGGCATACACGCGGTAAGCGTCGTGTTTGTTCTTCGCTATGTTGAAGTCCATACCCACACGCCAGTATGGCGCCGACGTTTTGTACTTAAGATTTGTCGTCGGGTTGTCAGAGTCTGCCGTGCCGTATCCCAGCTCGAATACCGGAAAGTAGCGGTCCTTGAGGTTGATGCGCAGCGCTGCCTCGTACTGTCCGTAGTCGCTGAACGCCAGTTGCGCCAGTCCCACCACGTCAGCCGACACCGCCACGCCGCGGAAGAACGCCACCGTGTCCTTCTGTGCCGTCAGCTTTTTATCCGCCGTAGCATCCTTTCTGCTCTGCGCCGTCGCCGTCGTCACCGCAATCAGCAACAGGCTAATTGTTATGACCCTTGAAACGAATGAGGAAGTGCGCTTTACCGTCATTGTATGTTACCTTATTATAGTTTATCGTTATGTTTTCAATCGCCTCCGTGGTGAACTTCACGTCCGTGATGGTGTGGAAGAACTGCGGGTTGCAGTCGACCGACTCAAAGTGCCGGTTGTTCTCCTTCGTCACCCACACCGTGTCCGTCGTGCTCACGTCGCTGTCCTTCTGCTTTATGCCGAAGACATACACATCCACCGCACGCTGATAGCTCATCGGCAGCGCGATGCTGTCGAAGCCAGCGAGTCGGTTGATTATCACGGTGTCGTCGTCCTTGTAGTCGGCAGCGCGCGGCACAGCCACTGTCAGCGTGTCCTCCATCGTCTTCATGCCGGCGTCGAGTCTGAACGTGGCATACACGCGGTTGTTCAGCGGACAGTCGATAGACGAGCACGCAGCCAGCACGAACAGCGCCACCATAGCGATGGCTGTCGTTATTGTTGTTGTTCGCATTTTGTCTGAAAGTTTGTTTATGACTCGCAGCGCAGCGTCTTCTCAATCTGATAGTCGTTGCGGTTCTGCGACGAGCGGCTCACAAGGTCGCCGATGAATCCGGCGAGGAAGAACTGTGTGCCAATCATCATCACGGTGAGCGCGATGAAGAAGTAAGGCGAGTCGGTGATGAGTCGCTGCGGAATGCCGTGAGCCAGGCACCAGAGCTTGTCTGCGCCCAGTGCTACCACCGAGAGGAAGCCGAGGAAGAACATCAGCGTGCCGAGGAAGCCGAACACGTGCATAGGCTTTCTGCCGAAACTTGAGAGAAACCACAGCGTGATAAGGTCGAGATAGCCGTTGAAGAAGCGGTTCCAGCCCATGAACTTCGACTTGCCGAACTTGCGTGCCTGATGATGCACAGGCTTTTCGCCTATCTTGTCGAAGCCTGCGTTCTTAGCCAGATAAGGTATGTATCGGTGCATCTCGCCGTACACCTCGATATTCTTCACCACATCCTTGCGGTAAGCCTTCAGTCCGCAGTTGAAGTCGTGCAGATTATGAATGCCGCTCACCTTACGTGCCGTAGCGTTGAAGAGTTTCGTAGGTATAGTCTTCGAGAGCGGGTCGCCCTGCTTGCGGTTCTGCTTGTATCCGCTCACGAGGTCGTAGCCCTCATCCTTAATCATGTGGTAGAGAGCCGGTATCTCGTCAGGCGAGTCCTGCAGGTCGGCGTCCATAGTGATTACGACGTCGCCCTGCGCCTCTTTGAAACCGCAGAAGAGCGCCGGACTCTTGCCGTAGTTGCGGCGGAACTTGATGCCTTTTACTGTCGTCGACTTTTGCGAGAGACCCTCTATTACGTTCCACGAGTTGTCGGTGGAGCCGTCGTTTACGAAGATCACCTCGTATGTGAAGTTATTTGCCTTCATCACGCGTTCTATCCACGCGTAGAGTTCGGGGAGCGATTCCTCCTCGTTGAACAAAGGAACTACTACTGTTATATCCATGATTTTATGGTGTTGTGTTGAGGTGTTGAGGTGGTGAGATATGATGTTGTTATGTTGAGGTGTTGAGGTGTTGAGGTGTTGAGGTGTTGAGGTGTTGAGGTGTTGAGATGTTGAGATGTTGAGGTGTTGAGATGTTGAGATATGCTTATCCAACAATCTAACTAACCATCCTTCTATCTAATATCTGTTTCTTTTTCCGATAAGCGCAATCGGCAGACTTACAATAGCGCCGATGGCGAGGTTCTGCATCATGAACATGAACGCCCAATGTACCGGGGTGATCATCGTCACTACGTCCATGCTGTTCTTTATCTCCGCCTTCGATATGCCCTGCTGCTCATAGATAGGTGCCAGCTGCTTCATCGTTGTGGTGATGAGATTGGCGAACGCACCGTTATCCAAGAACTGGAAGTAGGCGTACTGCACCAGTGCGAACACCAGCGAAGCATAGATGAACACATAGAGCGAGTAGGCGTAGGCGCGGCGAAACGAGATCACGCCGAAGAGCGCCTCCGTTCGGAACGCCTTCAGTCGGTAGCCTACGAGGAACGGCGTAGCCAGAGCTAAGATATTGCCGATGAAACCCGCGTTGAGTAGCATTATACATGCGAAGCTTGCTGCCCACAACAGTGCGAGCAGCAAGGCATCTTGGCGTGCGAACGCCTTCAGTTGTACAAGATGATTGATGTTTATCATTAGCGCATCACCTTAAATATGTTCTTACCCTGCTTCACTACGTATACGCCGTGCTGCGCATCGCCCGTTACCACTCTGCCGCTGAGGTCGTACACGGTGTACGGCTGAGTGGGGTCGAATGTGCCCTGCGTGCCCTCAGCCACGCTGCCTATAGCCGTAGCCGCGCTGCCCTTCACGCCGGTGAGCGCAATGTCGCGCACCTCCCATGTCGGAGCCTCGCTTGTGGTGCTTGTATAGTGGAACACGATGTTAATCTTCTTGCCAGCCCAAGCGCTGAGGTCTATGTCGCCCGAGTCTACGAAACTCCAGCTGTCACCCGTAGGCCATGTGAAGCCCTCGAGCTTCGTCGTCTTGCCCTCGCAGCGCACCTCCACGCTGAGCTTCTCGCTCGGGTTCTGCGCGTAGTTCACCGCATGACTGAACGAAACCGTAGCCTCCTTGTATCCGCCGAGGTCAATCTCCGGCGTCACCACCGAGCTTTCTGCCGCATACTTCGTAGCATACTTGTTAGAACCCTCCTTGATAGCGCCCGTGCCCTTCCATCCGTACGAGCTTGTGCGCTCCCAAACCTCTGCGCCCTCCTTCGGATGGAGTGTGGTCTCGATGGTGCATCCGCCGTCCGTATCCTTGTAGCTTGCCAGGTAGATACACATCATGCTGTTCTCCGGCACCACCTGCTTCGTCACAACCGTTGTAGCCGGGTCGAACTCGTAGCTGATGCTGTCGCCCCAGATGTACTCCATGAGGTTAGGGAAGTCGATGAACGGGTTGCGGTTGCCCTGAATGCTGTACACGATGTTGTTGCGCTTAGCCTCCAGGTCGCTCACGGGGTCTTGCTTCGCCCACTTGATGTAGAGGTCGGAAGCCCACTTCTGCAGCGTAGGATAGTCGCCCGTCTCAAGCGAGTTCAAGCCCTCCTTCACCCACGCATAGTCCTGATAGCATGTAGCCATGTAGAGGTATGCACGAGCGAAGTCGCCCTGCCACTCGGGGTAAGGCTGCCACAGCTTCTTGCCGCTGTCGCCCGTGCCCACCTTTATCACGCCGTTGTCGTACGTCGCCTTTGTCACCACGCCCATGCTGTAGTTGCTCTTCGTAGAGTTAGCCTTGGCGTCGCTCGGCATGAGGTTGTAGAGGTCTTTGTAGGCCTGGCGCTGTTCGCCTCCCCACCAACTCTTCGGGAACGAGTGTTCGATATTCATCGAGCTGCACGATTCGCCCCATGCTCCGAACTCCACCTTCTCCGGCGAGTAGCGGTCTATTACGTATCCGTTGTCGTTATCGGTGAGGTAGAAGCCCCACCATGTGGCAGCCTTGCCCTTGCCGTAGCTGAGCACGGTAGCCTCTTTGATTATGTTGTGGACGGCGGTCTTCAGTTCGGCGCCCTTCTTTCCCTTCAGCGCGTCGTAGTAGCCCTGCGGAATCTGTGCCGAAGCAGCCAGAGCGTACACCGTAGCGACGACCATCATCACCAAAGCCTTCAATTCTGTTCTCTTCATTTGTGTCTCCTTCAAAAATATTTCTGTTTTTAAAACCGTTTCTGCGCAGCAAAGTTAGCACATTTGGCTGAAACCGCTATATATATAATGTGTAAAAATGCTTAACCCCCCGCATTACGTTCCTATTTCGTAATCTCGCCGCAGATGCTTCTGCCCATGAGGTTGCGTATCACGCGCGGGTCCTTGTAGTGAGCCTGCAGGAACATGAGCTTCGTGATGGCGCTCTCCACGGTGCTGTCGCCGCCGCTCACCACGCCTGCGTCCTGCAACTGGAAGCCCGTGTCGTAGCGACCCATCTTCACGAATCCAGCCACACACTGGCTGATGTTCACTATCGTCACGCCGCGCTGCGTAGCGTCCTTCAGCAGACGCGTGAGCCACGGCTTCTGCGGAGCGTTGCCGCTGCCGAAACTTCTCATCACGATGCCGCGCAGCTCGGGTGCGTCGAACATGTGGCGCGCTATGTTCTCCTGAATGCCGGGGAAGAGCGAGAACACCACCACGTTCGGGTCCATCGCCATGTGCGGAATCATCGGCTTCGTGTAGTCGGGCTTCAAGATGTAGTGGGGATTGAAGTGGAACTCTACGCCCGCCTCGCACAGGTGCGGATAGTTGAACGAGTTGAAGGCGTTGAATCCGTCGGCGCTCTCCTTCGTACTGCGGTTGCCGCGCAGCAGTCGGCCGCTGAAGTAGATGCACACCTCCGGCACCATCGGGTGTCCGTCCTCGCCGAACGCCGACGCCAGTTCGATACTCGTCAGCAGGTTCTCCTTGCCGTCGGTGCGGAGCTGTCCGATAGGCAGCTGCGAACCGGTCAGAATCACCGGTTTCGTGAGGTTCTCGAGCATGAACGAGAGCGCCGATGCCGTGTACGACATAGTGTCGGTGCCGTGCAGCACCACGAATCCGTCGTATTTGTCGTAGTTGTCGGCTATGATGCGTACAAGCTGAGCCCATCGACGCAGGCTCATGTCCGATGAGTCGATAGGAGAAGTGAACTGATAAGTGTCTACGTCCGTCTGCAGAAGTGCAAATTCGGGAAAGTTCGACAGTAGGTGGTCGAAGTTGAGCGGCTCAAGAGCCCCCGTCTCGCGGTTGCATCCCATGCCGATAGTGCCACCGGTGTATATCAATAACACCTTGTTAAGTCGTGGGCTTGCTTGTTTGTTATTCATAATGTTCTAAGGCTAATGACATCCGCAGAAAAGAGCAATGAAAGATGGAACACGCTTCGTTTCAGCACATGCCATGTTATTATCCGACAAAATTAAATAAAATTTGCGACAATACACCTGCTTCTCACATGTTTTTTTACAAAGTGATGGCGTTTGTTGCAATTAGTGGGGTGTATCCAGCCTCTGTTTGTGTCATCGTGTCGCGTTCGGTGTCCGATCGGGTTGCGTCCGCCGTCCAATCGGGTTGCGTTCGCCGTCCGATCGGGTTGCGTTCGGTGTCCGATCGGATTCCGTTCGGGTGACGGCGAGGTAGCGTAGGGCGGTCTATTGTACTTTGTTGCATTATTCTGTGAAATGTATAAGCAAAAAACTTGTCAGTGTCAGAAATATGTAGTATTTTTGCAGTCGATATTTAAACAAAAGACTGAATAATTGTTATGAAGAAATTATTGTTTCCGATAATTATAGCGACAGTAGTTGTTCTCCTCAGCGGTTGTGCCGCAGCGAGGAAGGTTCCTTATTTCAAGAATATCGACTCCATCAACCTTGCCGCTTCAAGAGGTTTGTACGATGCTCGTATCATGCCTAAGGACTTGCTCTCCATCGCCGTCGTAACGTCCGACCAGGAGACGTCTCGTCCGTTCAACCTCTTCGCCAATATGCCTACCGGCAGCGGTGGTAACTCGGGTGCTATGAACAGCACCGTGCAGCAGTATCTCGTCAACAACGACGGCGAGATCAACTTCCCCGTTGTCGGCAAGCTGCATGTCGTAGGACTCACCAACTCCGAGTGTGAGAAGCTTATCTTTGATAAGGTGAAGCCATATTTCTCTGAGAACGAAAATCCCGTAGTCACAGTGCGTCTGTCGAGCTACAGAGTGGTTCTTGCCGGCGCTGTCAAGTCGCCGGGCGTGGTTCCGGTCACCAACGAGAAGATGAGCATCATGGAGGCTATCGCTCAGGCAGGCGACCTCACCATCTTCGGCAAGCGCGACAACGTGCTCCTCATCCGTGAGGGCGTCGACGGAAAGAAAGAGGTTCATCGTCTCAATCTGAACGATGCCAATCTCATCAACTCTCCTTACTATTACGTTCAGCAGAACGACTACATCTACGTAGAGCCTAACAAGGTTGAAGCCAACAATGCTTATGTTGGTGCTACTACCTCTTTGTGGATGTCGTTCCTGAGTGTTGGACTGTCGTTGACAGGTCTACTTATCGGTATTTTGAAATAATGTATATATATAAGCGTCGGGCTATTTGTCTTGGCGCTTAATTTTTACCCTTACAACAGTAATCTTCAATAGAAACACAACAAAAATAGAAGCATCGTGGAACCGTTGAAACATGAATGCGGCGTGGCAATGATACGCTTGCTCAAGCCGCTCGAATACTATCAGGAGAAGTACGGCACGTGGATGTTCGCACTCAACAAGCTCTATCTGATGATGGAGAAACAGCACAACCGCGGACAGGAAGGTGCCGGAATGGCATGCGTGAAGTTCGATGGAATGCCCGGAACGGAATACATGTTCCGCGAGCGCGCCGAAGGCAAGGACGCCATCACCGAGATATTCGGACGCGTACAGAAAGAGTACGCCCGACTCTCGCCCGAACTGCTCGCCGACGCCGAGTTCGCAAAGAACCATCTGCCCTTCGCCGGACAACTCTACATGGGACACCTGCGCTACTCCACGACCGGAAAAAAAGGACTCGCATACGTCCATCCTTTCCTGCGCCGCAACAACTGGCAGGCTAAGAACCTCTGCATCTGCGGCAACTTCAATATGACTAATATCGACGAGATGTTCCAGCAGATGCTCACGCAGGGCATGTTCCCGCGCATCTACAGCGACGGATATACTCTGCTCGAACTGATGGGCCACCGCCTCGACCGCGAAGCCGAACGCAACTTCGTTGACGCCAAGAAGCTCGGACTCGAAGGCATGGACATCACCAGATATATAGACAACCACATGGACATGGCGAACGTGCTGCGCACCACAATGCCCAACTTCGACGGCGGCTACGTGATGTGCGGACTCACCGGCTCGGGCGAGATGTTCTCTATGCGCGACCCATGGGGCATACGTCCGGCGTTCTACTATCAGAACGACGAGTTCGTAGCCGTGGCGTCTGAGCGCCCCGTGCTGCAGACTACGTTCGACCTCGAATGTGAAGACATAAAGGAGCTGCAGCCCGGCAACGCGCTGCTCGTGAGCCGTAGCGGAGAGGTGCGCATGGAGCGCATACTCGAACAGCGCGGCGACTCGGCTTGCTCGTTCGAGCGCATATACTTCAGCCGTGGTTCAGACCGCGACATCTACCGCGAGCGCAAACAGCTCGGCGAACTGCTCGTGCCGCAGGTGCTCGAAGCCGTTGGCGGCGACATCAGCCACACCGTGTTCTCGTTCATACCGAACACAGCCGAAGTGGCTTACTACGGACTGCTCTCGGGCTTCAAGAAGTGTCTCAACCGACAGAAGGTGCAGCAGATACAGCAGCTCGACCACGAGCCGACAGACGCAGAGCTGCACGCCATTCTCGACACGTACGTGCGCTCAGAAAAGGTGGCGATAAAGGACATAAAGCTGCGCACCTTCATCACCGAAGGCAACTCGCGCAACGACCTCGCCTCGCACGTCTACGACATAACATACGGATGTATTGAGCCGGGCGTGGACAACCTCGTGGTTATCGACGACTCAATCGTGCGCGGTACGACGCTCAAGGAGAGCATCCTGCGCATCCTCGACCGCCTCCACCCGAAGAAGATTGTCGTCGTGTCGTCGGCTCCGCAGATACGCTACCCCGACTACTACGGCATCGACATGCCGCGTCTGGAGGAGTTCTGCGTCTTCCGCGCCACTATCGAGCTTATCCGCGAGCGCGGCATGAACGACCTGCTGCAGCGTGTCTACGAGGCGTGCAAGCTCGAACTGCTCAAACCCAAGGACATGATGCGCAACTGTGTACGCGACATATACAAACCATTCTCTACCGAGGAGATAAACCAGAAAGTGGCTGAGATGCTCCGACCGGAAGGCCTGAAGACACCGGTCGAACTCGTGTTCCAGTCGATAGACGGACTCCACGAGGCTATACCCAACCACCACGGCGACTGGTACTTCACAGGCAAGTACCCCACGCCAGGCGGAACAAAGCTCTGCAACCAGGCGTTCGTCAACTACATCGACCGACAGAAGTAGGATGCCGTGCCCGGCTACATACGCAGCAGCTTAGCATTAGTAGCATGGGGAAAACTAAGTAGGAAACACGTTTTGTGGTTATAAGGCAGCCGGCGAACGCTGCAACAACCATGAACAAACACGCCCTGAAAGGGCAAAAGGATAATTAGAAAATTGACTTTTGCGCTTTCAGGGCGTATGTGCGCGATAAAACAAACAACGAAATATAAAAATTCGAGAAGACATAAGTATGAGAAATGTAACTTTAGTATTGGAAGACGGAACCAAGTTCCACGGAAAGTCGTTCGGTTATGAAGCACCGGTGGCTGGCGAGGTAGTTTTCAACACTGCTATGATGGGCTACCCAGAGTCGCTTACCGACCCGTCGTACGCTGGACAGCTTATGACACTGACCTATCCGTTGGTTGGCAACTATGGTGTACCGCCGTTCACAGTAGAAGAGAACGGTCTGCCTACATTCATGGAGAGTGACAAAATCTACGCTTCGGCTATCATCGTGGCTGATTACAGCGAGCAGTACTGCCACTGGAATGCCGTAGAGAGTCTTGCAGAGTGGCTCAAACGTGAGCACGTGCCCGGCATCACCGGCATCGACACACGCGAGCTTACTAAGGTGCTGCGCGAGCACGGCGTAATGATGGGTAAGATTCTCTTCGACGACGAGCCGGAGAACATACCTACAGCCGAGTATGCTGGAGTTAATTTCGTCGACAAGGTGAGCTGCAAGGAGATCATCCGCTACAACGAGGGCGCCGAGAAGAAGGTGGTGCTCGTCGACTGCGGCGTGAAGGCTAACATCATCCGCTGTCTCATCAACCGCGGCTGCGAGGTTATACGCGTGCCTTGGAACTACGACTATACCGACATGGAGTTCGACGGTCTGTTCCTCGCTAACGGTCCTGGCGACCCAGACATGTGCGAGGATGCCGTGAAGATCATCCAGAAGCAGATGAGCCTCTCTGACAAGCCTATCTGCGGCATCTGCATGGGCAACCAGCTCCTCGCTAAGGCAGCAGGCGCTCATATATACAAACTCAAGTACGGTCATCGCTCACACAACCAGCCGGTGCGCATGGTTGGCACAGAGAAGTGCTTCGTAACATCGCAGAACCACGGCTACGCCGTAGACGCAAAGACGCTCGGCGCCGATTGGGAGGAGCTCTTCGTAAACATGAACGACGGATCGAACGAGGGCATTCGCCACAAGTCGAAGCCTTGGTTCTCAAGCCAGTTCCACCCGGAGGCTTGCTCTGGTCCGGTAGACACAGAGTTTATGTTCGACAAGTTCGTAGAGGCTATAAACTAACTGAAGAGTTGTAGAACGAAAAGTGAAATAATCAGAATGTTTAAGTTTCGTGTTTTAGGGCTGTAGCCCGATAAAACATCAAACATTAATCATTAAACATCAGAATAAATGAAAGACGAAAATATAAAGAAAGTGTTATTGCTCGGTTCGGGTGCCTTGAAGATTGGCGAAGCGGGCGAGTTCGACTACTCTGGTTCGCAGGCGCTTAAGGCTCTGCGCGAAGAGGGCATAGAGACAGTGCTCATCAACCCGAACATCGCAACAGTGCAGACATCTGAAGGCGTTGCCGACCAGATATATTTCCTTCCCGTTCAGCCTTACTTCGTAGAGGAAGTGATAAAGAAGGAGCGTCCTGACGGCATCCTCCTCTCGTTCGGCGGACAGACAGCGCTCAACTGCGGCGTTGAACTCTACCGCAACGGCATCCTCGACAAGTACAACGTGAAGGTGCTCGGTACACCGGTGCAGGCTATCATCGACACCGAGGACCGCGAGCTCTTCGTTGAGAAGCTCGACGAGATAGGCGTTAAGACTATCAAGAGCGAGGCTTGCGAGAACATGGAGCAGGCACGCAAGGCGGCTGCCGAACTCGGCTACCCGGTCATCATCCGTGCTGCTTACGCTCTCGGCGGACTCGGCTCAGGTTTCGCAGACAACGAGGAAGAACTCGTGAAAATCGCTGAGAAGGCATTCTCGTTCTCTCCGCAGGTGCTCGTCGAGAAGAGTCTCAAGGGCTGGAAGGAGATAGAGTACGAGGTAGTGCGCGACCGCTACGACAACTGTATCACAGTCTGCAACATGGAGAACTTCGACCCGCTCGGCATCCACACCGGCGAGTCGATCGTTATCGCTCCGTCGCAGACACTCACCAACTCTGAATATCACAAGCTGCGCGCTCTCGCTATCAAGATTATCCGCCACATCGGCATCGTCGGCGAGTGTAACGTGCAGTACGCCTTCGACCCGCAGTCGGAAGACTACCGCGTAATCGAGGTGAACGCTCGTCTGAGCCGTTCTTCTGCTCTCGCTTCTAAGGCTACGGGCTATCCGCTCGCCTTTGTTGCGGCTAAGCTCGGCATGGGCTACGGCTTGTTCGAGTTGAAGAACTCCGTGACAAAGACCACATCTGCATTCTTCGAGCCTGCACTCGACTATGTTGTCTGCAAGATTCCGCGTTGGGACCTCTCTAAGTTCCGCGGCGTAGACAAGGAACTCGGCTCTTCAATGAAGTCGGTAGGCGAGGTTATGGCTATCGGTCGCAACTTCGAGGAGGCTATCCAGAAGGGTCTGCGCATGATCGGTCAGGGTATGCACGGCTTCGTTGAGAACAGGGAACTTGAGATTGACGATATCGACGCTGCTCTGCGCGAGCCGACCGACAAGCGCGTGTTTGTCATCTCTAAGGCTATGCACAAGGGTTATACCGTCGACCAGATTCACGAACTTACAAAGATCGACAAGTGGTTCCTCGAGAAGCTCCAGCACATCATCGACATCGATGAGGCTATGAAGAAGTGCAATATCAACACTCTCGACAAGGAACTCCTGCGCACGGCTAAGGTATACGGCTTCACCGACTTCCAGATTGCACGCGCCGTAGGTCTTGAGGACGAGCTCAAGTCGATGCGCAAGGCGTCGCTCGTCGTGCGCAACCGTCGTAAGAACTACGGCATCCTGCCGGTTGTTAAGCAGATTGACACCCTGGCTGCCGAGTATCCTGCACAGACCAACTATCTGTACGTAACATACGCTGGCGTAAAGAGCGACATCACCTTCGAGAACGACCATCGTTCTATCATCGTACTCGGTTCGGGTGCTTACCGCATCGGTTCTTCTGTAGAGTTCGACTGGTGTGGCGTTCAGGCTCTGAACACTATCCGCAAGGAGGGCTACCGCTCGGTTATGATCAACTATAACCCCGAGACCGTGTCTACCGACTACGATATGTGCGACCGTCTCTACTTCGACGAGCTCACCTTCGAGCGTGTTATGGATATCATTGACCTCGAGCAGCCTAACGGCGTTATCGTATCTACCGGCGGTCAGATTCCTAACAACCTCGCTGTGCTCCTCGACGAGCAGCACGTGCCTATCCTCGGTACAAAGGCTCAGGACATCGACAACGCTGAGGACCGTGCGAAGTTCTCGCAGATGCTCACCAACAACGGCATCAACCAGCCTGAGTGGAGCGCCCTCACAAGCATGGATGACATCGACCGCTTCATCGAGCGTGTGGGCTTCCCGGTACTCGTTCGTCCGTCGTACGTGCTTTCTGGCGCTGCCATGAACGTATGCTCTAACGAGGACGAGCTGAAGCGATTCCTGCAGCTTGCGGCTAACGTGAGCGAAGACCACCCGGTTGTTGTGAGCAAGTTCATCGAGCATGCTAAGGAGATCGAGATGGATGCTGTGGCAAAGAACGGCGAGGTTATCGCTTACGCTATCTCTGAGCACATCGAGTTCGCCGGCGTTCACTCTGGCGACGCTACCATCCAGTTCCCGCCGCAGAAGCTCTATGTAGAGACCGTGCGCCGCTGTAAGCGTGTAGGCCGTCAGATTGCTAAGGAACTGCATATCAACGGTCCGTTCAACATCCAGTTCATGGCTCGCGACAATGATATCCTCGTTATCGAGTGTAACCTCCGCGCTTCGCGTTCGTTCCCGTTCGTGAGCAAGGTGCTCAAGATCAACCTCATCGAGCTTGCCACACGCGTTATGCTTGGCTTGCCGGTTGAGAAGCCGAGCAAGAACCTCTTCGACCTCGACTATGTTGGTATCAAGGCTTCGCAGTTCTCGTTCAACCGTCTGCAGAAGGCAGATCCGGTGCTCGGCGTAGACATGAGCTCTACCGGTGAGGTAGGCTGCTTGGGCGACGACACCAACACCGCTCTTCTCAAGAGTATGCTCTCTGTAGGCCATCGCATTCCGAAGAAGAACATCCTTCTCTCTACCGGTGGCGCTAAGCAGAAGGTAGCTATGCTCGACGCTGCTAAGATGCTCATCGACCACGGCTACAAGCTCTATGCTACGGGCGGCACAAGCAAGTTCCTCAACGAGAACGGCATCGAGAACACACACGTGCTCTGGCCGTCTGAGGAGGGCGACGAGCCTAAGGCTCTCGACTTGCTGCACAACCACACTATCGACATGGTTGTGAACATTCCGAAGAATCTCACAAGCTCTGAGCTTACCAATGGCTACAAGATTCGCCGTGCTGCCATCGACCTCAACGTGCCTCTTATCACGAACGCACGCCTCGCAAGCGCATTCATCTATGCGTTCTGCACAACTAAGCTTGAGGACATCGGCATCAAGTCTTGGAGCGAGTATTAAAATAGGAGGCTACGGCATTCTTGCCGTAGCCACTTAGCCTATTAGAAGACTACCTTTAGGGGGTGCAGCTGTCTCCGCTGCACCAACCGGGCAATCCTGTGTCAGGAACTTATTGCTGGGTGGAGAGTATATAAAAACGGATTTATCTGTTTGCGCAGCTTCGCAGCTAACCACAAACAGATAAATCCGTTTTTTTGTTTCTATACAAAAGCAGTATTACTTCAGTTTCTTTATAACCCTTGCCGGATTGCCCACCGCAACCGAATCCTCGGGTATATCCTTCACCACAACGCTTCCTGCGCCGATGATGCTTCGGTCGCCGATGGTTACGCCGGGGCATACCAGTCGTCTCCTTGTCGCTGAAGTCGTAGAACTCGCCGCTTCGCATTTTCTCAAATCCGTTCATATACGCCTATTTGTTTTTGTTCAGCCACTCAATACGGCGTTGGTCGGGCAGGTGCTTCACCTGGAAGTTCTCGAACTTCGCCTTGAATCCCTCGCCGTCGGGGCATGCTGTAGCCAGCCCCACCTGCACCGGTGTGTTGTCCTGCATCCAGCAGTTGCGCATCATGGTGTACGTCTTGTCGTCGAACGAGTAGAAAATCTCAATAGCATCCAGTCGGCGCACAGCCTTAATCCATACGAAGTCGACCGGTTTGTCGAGTGTTATCACGCTCCAGTCGCTTGTGTGATGCGTCACCACCGTACTCAGATTATACTTGCCGTCTACGTACTCGATGCCAGCCTTCAGCCAGTTTTCCTTGTCGATGCGAATCATCAGACCAGCCTGATCGAAGCGCACCTTGTAGTCGCCCGACACCTTCACCTTCGCCTCGAACTCGCCGCCGTATGTAGCATAATAGAACGGTGCGTCGTCGACGGTGAAACCGTAGTGCGAGATGCGCCAGTAGTCGCAATGCCCCGGCACGTCCATAGTGAGCGTCTTGCCATTGATTTCGTAGTTGGTAGGTTCGTTGAACCACGTCATCTTCTCCAGACTCTGTGCGTTTGAAGCCAATGCCATAGTGCTGAGCATGGCTGTTACAAATAGTTTCTTCATATCATTCGTTGTTTTTTACAATAATCCTAACTGTTTGGCTTTATGGCAAGCCTCCGCCATGTTCGACGCCTGCATCTTGCTGATGATGTTCTGCCGGTGGCGGTCGACGGTGTTCTTGCTTATTTCGAGTCGGGTGCTTATCGCCTTGCTCTGCAGTCCCTCGCTCACCATGTTCATGATGGTTATTTCGCGTTCGCTCAGCAGCTGCTTCTCGTCGATGTCAATCTGCCGTTCCTCGCCCGTGAGCGAATTCTTCATTATTGCCAGCTTGTTGGTCTTCGTTGCGATGTTGAAGAGGCAGATGGCGTAGCACACGCCGCGCTGACCATTGCCTTTGAAGTAGAAAATGCGGTGGCGTGTAGGTATATATTTGCCGTTGCGGTCTGCCATGCGCATAGTATTCTCCATGTGCCAGTCGAACGCCTTCTCCGAGTGCAAAGAGCACACAAACTGGCAGAACGCCAGTTCCTGCAACTGTCGTCTGCGTTGGTCGTCGGGATGTATGCGGCTCAGTATCTTCTCCTCCCATATCGACTCGATCTTCTCGTAGCTGCCTACAGGCTCGAAGCCCAGCAAGTCGCTCGTCTTACCATAATATATGTGACTCTTGTTGGTGCGCAGATTGCTCAGTACGGCGATGGAGTTCTCGCATATGGCGTATGCTTTGGCGACGAAACGCAGTTGCAGTTCCTCGTCCTCCTCCAGTCTGCCGTCCATCTGTTGGCGCAGCTTCTCATCCAGTTTGTAGTTTATCTCTATCATAGCATTCTCCTTTCGGTTGCAAATTTAGAACATGCTGCTGATAATTACAAATGACAATCAGAAAAAGTTATATCCAATGGTTATTTATCAGTACGCTCAGCGGCTGCACAAAACCTTAATAGAAGCCACGCAGCAATGCGCATCAATTATTCTTGCTCATTCTCTTGTCTGCATTTCCCAAATGATGTATCTTTGCAGCGTGTAGCCCATGTGCGCTTTATAATTGGGTTTCATCTGTAATAATATAATAAGTAATAATAGTAATGAAGAAAAGCGAACTATATAAATATGTGCTCGACTACTTCCGCGGTATCCATCCCGAAGTGACTACCGAACTGGAGTTTGGCAGCGTGTTCCAGCTGCTCGTTGCCGTTGTGCTCAGCGCGCAATGCACCGACAAGCGTGTCAATCAGGTGACGCCCGAACTCTTCGCCCATTATCCCGACGCACGTTCTATGGCAGAAGCCGATGAGTTTGAGGTGTACGAATACGTGAAGAGCGTGAGCTATCCCAACGCCAAGGCTCGCCACCTCGTAGAACTCGCTCGCATGATACAGAGCGAATACGGGGGCGAGGTGCCGCACGACTTCGACAGTCTGCTGCGCTTGCCGGGCGTAGGGCGAAAGACGGCTAACGTGATGCTGGCTGTGGCGTTCGGCGAGGCTGCGATGCCCGTCGACACGCATGTGTTCCGTGTGAGCCACCGCCTTGGACTCGTGCCGCGCACGGCTGACACGCCGCTGAAGGTGGAGCAGCAGCTCGTGAAGCACATTCCTGCTGACGACCTTGCGAAGGCACACCATTGGCTGCTACTGCACGGCAGATACATCTGCACAAGCCGCAAGGCGCACTGCGAGAAGTGCGAGTTCAAGGCAGTATGTCCAAGCTCTACGTGCAAGTGATATTTTCACGACCACCGCATATAGAAACCTACTGACCGAACGATGAAATTCAACGGCAAACTACAGCTCCATACCTTCCTTCGCATCGCAATATGTCTGCTCGTCGGCATCTGCATCGGCGATGCGACGGCAGACGCTGTGCCCGTTGCTCTGTGGCGGTGGCTGTTCGTCGGTCTGCTCTCGCTACTTGTTCTGCTGCACATGAGCAAGCGCCTCGAAATGATGCAGACGCTGCTGATCTTCTGCGTTGTTATGGCGGGCGGAGCGTGGCGCATTACGTCGTACGAGAACAGTCTGCGCTGTGCATTCACGGGCGAAGAAGAAGTGTACGAGGCGGTTGTCGTGTCGCAACCTATCAAGAAGCGACGCTCTATGAAATGCGAGCTTGCCGTTGTGAGTGGGCGGCTCGCAGGACATAGGCTGAACGCTTATTTCCAGAATCCTAATTCATTGAACCGCATTGTTGTAGGCGACGGCATCGAAGCGCAGTCGGTGTTCAGCAGTTTCGATGACACATACGCACAGCGCGGCGGTTTCGACTGGCGCAGACAGCGCATGGTGCGTGGCATCGTGGCTCGCACGTTCGTCGCCTCGGACAAGTGGAAACGTGCGGAGGTGAGCCTCGAAGCTATGCCGCGAATCGACCGCCTCGCTCTCTCGCTGCAGTCGCTGCGCTACGACTTGCTCAGCCGACTGCAGGGCAGCGCCCTCTCTGAAGATTCGTACGCCACTATTGCGGCAATGACCCTCGGCGACAAGACAGGTGTCAGCGCCGAGCTGCGCGATACGTATTCGAAGGCAGGCGTGTCGCACGTGCTCGCCCTCTCCGGACTACATCTCGGCATCATCTACGCCATGATTACACTGCTGCTCGGGCGCCGTCGCAACACGATGGGCGGACTGCTCGTAACGCTTCTCCTCGTCTGGACCTTCGCCTTGATGGTGGGTATGTCGCCGGGCATAGTGCGTTCGGCGGCGATGTTCAGCGTCTACGCCTCAATGACCTTTCTGCAGCGCGACTACCTCACGGCGAACAGCCTCGCCCTTGCCGCAAGTGTGATGCTCCTGGCGAGTCCGGCGATGCTGTGGGACGTGGGCTTTCAGATGTCGTTCTTGGCTGTGATGGGCATCGTGATATGCCACGTGCTGCTCCGCAACAACCGCTTCTACGTGCGCTATGCTCACCGCCGATTCGTCGGCAAGCTCGTCTCGCTTGTGTGCATCTCGCTCGCCGCCCAACTCTTCGTGCTGCCGCTGGTGATGTACTACTTCGGCAATGTGCCCTTCTATTTTCTTCTGGCTAACATCGTCGCTGTGCCGCTCACCACCTTTATCATATATGCCGCCATGCTCTTGTTCGTGCTCTCGCCGTTGTGTCAGTTTGCTGCGTGGATGACGGTCGTTTGGCAGTGGCTGGCGAGTGGAGTGGGGTGGGTCGTAGCGCAGATGAACACTCTGCTTAAGGTTATCGCCTCACTGCCCGGCGCAAGTGCTGAAGGCGTGTATATCAGTGCTTTACAACTCTCGCTGATGTATGTCTTGATAGTGGCTCTGGTCGGCGTTTGGCGCTACGGACAACAGATGTACGACTCGATGCATGGGAAGTTTAAAAGTGAGGATGATCTTAAAAAGCTAAGAGTAAGAAGAAGGGGTAAAAAGTAAAAGAGTAAAAATGGGGTTGAAGTTTGCGGAAATAAAAAGTTTTGTCTATCTTTGTAGAAGATAGGCTGCACCTCGGCAATTAAAGCAAGCTTTATTGCGCTCGGTTTGCACTATCTTTGCAAAAAACGAATAGACAGGAATTTATGAAACCGGATGGTACTAATTCTTTATCTTGGTCGTATGTCTTTGTGCATCATAGCAAAGTGAGGAAGGTGGAAGCAAGGCTGAACGCCGACAACGTACCCCACTTTGTGCATAAGACCGTGCGCTATTACAAGAAGCGAGCGAAGCATGGCGTGCAGCGTCAGGAACTGCAGACCGTCAGCGGACTCGTCTTTTTGCAAGGCAATCCAAAAGAACTACAAGAATATCTAAACTGGAATTTTCCACATACCTATCTCTGCAAGAACTGCAGTACGGGCAAGGCGGCTGTGATACCCGATTCGCAGATGCGACCCTTCATGCGCATCAACGAAACGGAGCCCGATCGTATCCGTTTCCTTCTTAAGCCTTTCCATTATTATGCTCGCAACCGCATCCTCCTTCGCATCACCTCTGGCGACCTGGCAGGACTCGAAGGTTACGTCATTCGCATCGACCGCGACCGTCGTCTTATCATGGATGTCGGTGGCATGAGTGTGGCTATCGCCGGTGTGCATGCTGAGCACTTTGAGGAGGTCGATCAGACTGGCAGCGCAGCCCTCGACGGCTCACCATTCTACGAGCGTAACCTCCATGAGCGCGAGGCACTTATCGACCGCTTTTTTCATCCCGTAAAGACCACAAAGGACGTTGCCCCACAAGCCGAGAACATCGACTATCTCCGCAATTATGTACTGACGGAGCTTTCGCAATACCGGATGCTCCCCGCCGAGGCATGGCTCATCCTCAGCTTCATCATCAAGGAGATTGGCTACTACTACGCCCCCTCCTTCGAAAAGCTCCAGCGCCATCTTGCCCCAATCATGCAGGCTGGCACACAAGTCCTTCAGGAGATGCAGCGCCTCATCGACAGCGAGCCGACGGAAGAAACACGCAACAGATACCAGACCGAACAGCAGGAACTGCTGACCACCTACGGCTATCTGTTCATGGACTCAGATATTGCGTAGTGTGTTCCGAAACCCTCTGAAAGTCAAAAAAGTGTTCACTATTGCCGTCCGATTCAAATAAAATGACTACCTTTGTGACTTAAGAAGTCTCTTTGCAAGAGACCGCATCAAATTGAATGGTTTTTATGAACGCTATATCATTTTCAACTACTAGACGATTGCAACCATCACGTATGCTTGCAGCCAACGACATAAAGTAGAAAAGAATTTATGAAACCGGATGGTACGGATTCTTCTTCTATCGCCAACGGGAACCCCACTTCTCCCAACGGCACCACGTTCCTGAGCCAGACGGCAAGACTGGTTCAGAGGTAAAGAAGTATCCGTACTTCTGTATGTACCGTTTGTGAAGTCAGTAATTTCCTCAGCGGATTTGATGCTAAAATATAAAAGATTCTAAAAAGATACGCTTATAAATTCTTTATTACATAATATATATTATATTTGCAATGATTATGGATAGGAATGAAATTTCACTAAGAATAATTGGCAAGAATGGGGATGTCCCCCTTTCTCCAGCCAACTTTGACATCGGGCAAATACGATTCTTACTCGATGAGGTGGAGAATTTGTTGTATCCAGACAGGAAGAAACGTAAAGACCGCCCTACAATTTCTTATGAAATGAAGGACGGTTCTGTGCTCAACGTGTTTACAACTTCCTTGCAAAGTGTTCTCTTAGTGTCGTCTGTGCTTGGTGTTATTGAGCAGGAGAATGGCTATATTGATAAACTGGAAATGGCTAGTGCCCAAGCGATAGAAAATCTTCAGTCATTTGCCTTGCGCCATAACTATGACATAGAAATAGGCACTTCTGATAAACCACAACGCATCTTTAAGATAACTCCAACTACTCATTATGTTCGCCGTGAGGATATCTTGGTGGATATTGAGTGCTATTATTATGGCACATTGACAGATGCAGGTGGAAAGGACAAGGCAAACATTCATTTGGATACAAAGGATGCAGGCTCTTTGACAATTCGAACAGACAAGGAATATTTAGCAGGCTATCAGGGTAATCCTCTTTATAAGAAGTTTGGTGTACGAGTTCGTGCCAAGAAAAATATTCTTACAGGGGATATAGATAAATCAACCCTGGTCTTGGTGGAATTGATGGATTATCAGCCCAAATTTGATGAGGATTATCTGCAGGGCTTGATTCGTAAGGCTACACCAAAGTGGAGGGGTGTGAATGCTGACGAATGGTTGACTAATGTAAGAGGAGGACTTGCCTAATGGAACAGAATTGCGCGCTATTAGATACCAGTTTTTTCATTCGCTTGTTGAATGAAGAAGACCCTTTGCATGAAAATGCCTTGGGGTATTTCAAATATTTCTTGGAACATGATTTCGTGATAAAGATTAGCACAATTGCCATAGCAGAGTATTGTGTGAGAGGAGAAATAAGTGAGCTTCCTCTTAAAAATATGCTCATCGTTCCTTTCAATTTCGATCATGCTCAACGAGCAGGAAAGATGATTGCAGAGGTTTATTCAGAGAAGAAAAGGCGCGGTGCTACCATTGCCCCAAGGGCTGTTGTGCCTAATGATACCAAGATGTTTGCGCAAGCAGACGTGGAACCTGACATCAACTTTTATGGTACAGCGGATGTCGAATGTAAGAAGGTATATGATATGATAAAAACTTCGGAGGGCAAGCTGTCTTTTGAATTTATTGATATAACTATCCCTTATAATACCTTCTTTGGAGTACTTGATTTTGAGGAGTAAATACTGATGTTATTTAAGAAGTCTCTTTTGCAAGAGACAATATCAAATTGAATGATATTTATGGTAACCATATCATTTTCACCGACTAGACGATTGCAACCATTACGTATTTTTGCAGCCAACGACATAAAGTAGAAAAGAATTTATGAAACCGGATGGTACGGATTCTTCTTCTATCGCCAACGGGAACCCCACTTCTCCCAACGGCACCACGTTCCTGAGCCAGACGACAAGACTGGTTCAGAGGTAAAGAAGTATCCGTAAGCGAAGGCAAATAATCTTGATGGGAATAACTCCAGAGATTATCTTGTCTGAGATGGAATAGCAAAGAAAATTGTAAAAGTGCCTATACAAAGGGCTATGCCCTAAATTGAGTACTAACCAAAAAGAATAAATTATTTATGTTCAAAGCAATCATCAGATAACAACAAGCGAATAGCGAAATCAGATACAAATAAGCGAATAGCTTCAAATAAAAATAACAATGAACAACTTCAATGATATTAAAGTAGCGGTAGCCGGAACTGGCTACGTAGGTCTGAGTATAGCAACATTGCTGTCTCAGCACCATCATGTTACAGCAGTAGATGTAATCCCTGAAAAGGTGGAGAAACTTAACAATCGTATCTCGCCGATACAGGACGATTATATAGAGAAATATTTGGCAGAGAAGGAACTCAACCTTACTGCTACTCTTGATGGCAAGGCGGCTTATAAGGATGCCGACTTCGTGGTGATCGCAGCACCAACTAATTACGACCCCGTAAAGAACTATTTCGATACTACACATGTTGAAGAGGTTATCGACCTGGTATTGGAAGTAAACCCAGATGCTGTGATGGTTATTAAGAGTACCATCCCTGTGGGCTATACTCGCAGCCTCTATTTGAAATACGCAAAAAAGGGAGTAAAGCAGTTCAACCTCCTCTTCTCACCAGAGTTTCTTCGTGAGAGCAAGGCACTCTACGACAATCTCTACCCAAGCCGCATCATCGTAGGCTATCCAAAGCTTATTGACCGCCCCGAGTTTGCAGAAGAAAACGAGGCAATAAAGGCTGTGACTGACGTAGAGAAGATGAAAGAAGCAGCCAAAACATTTGCTGCACTTCTTCAGGAAGGAGCCATCAAGGAGAATATTGACACTCTTTTCATGGGCATGAAGGAGGCGGAGGCTGTGAAACTCTTCGCCAATACCTATCTTGCCCTTCGCGTAAGCTATTTCAATGAGCTTGACACATACGCTGAGGTCAAAGGTCTTGATACCAAAGCTATCATAGAAGGTGTAGGTCTTGATCCTCGTATCGGCACCCACTATAACAATCCCTCATTCGGTTATGGCGGCTACTGTTTGCCGAAGGATACCAAACAGCTTTTGGCAAACTATGCCGATGTTCCTGAAAACCTCATAGAGGCCATCGTAGAGAGCAACCGCACACGCAAAGACTATATCGCCGATGCAGTATTACAGAAAGCAGGCTGGTATAGCTATTCCGAGAACAACCAGTTTGGTGCAGAGGTAAATTCATGCGTCATTGGTGTCTATCGCCTCACGATGAAGTCCAACTCCGACAACTTCCGCCAGTCTGCCATTCAGGGAATCATGAAACGCATCAAGGCAAAGGGCGCAGAGGTTATCATCTACGAGCCGACACTTGAAGACGGTAGCACTTTCTTCGGTAGCAAGGTTGTTAACGATTTGGATGCCTTCAAGACGGAAAGCCATGCAATCATCGCTAACCGCTATGACGCATGTCTGGACGATGTAAAGGATAAGGTTTACACACGAGATATATTTAGAAGAGATTAACCTATTAAAATAGGGTAGAAATGAAAACGATAACAGTACTACCTAACAATGAAATCAAGTATGTAAATACCCTATTCCAAAACGAAGGCTCTTTCATTTACTATGACTTGGACAGAGAACAAGACATGATTAGTCTTGAACCTCAACTTTTAAGTGAGGTCACTGTGTTTTAGTCATACAACTTGACATTATAAGACAACCTGTATTTATGATTATTAAAACATTATATCATTAGTGTCCCGTTAAACTCGAGATCAGTTAAATGATTATTCAAATAGCTATTAAAAAGGATGATAATAGTTCTTTGATATTGTGACGTAGACTTTGAACGTAGCAGCCAATTAAATGATGCTGCTAAGTAACAAATTCAAATTGTCGCACATTTGGAATCTCTTGCAAAAGACTATATTTCAATTAATTCAAAGAGCGATTAGTCCCCTTTAACGGGACAGTAGTGATTTTCGTTAAAAAACTCATTCAACCATTTTCTTTTGCCAAACAGCTTTGTTTTGGTAACAATTAATATATATGTCAGAATCTCGTACATCAAAAAGTTTAAAAAACGCTTGGGTTGCCCTGTTCTTCTATGCCATCAATGTTATAATCGGCTTCTGGAAGAGGCAGGTGTTCTTTGATTATTTAGGTAGCGAAGTCCTTGGTCTCGACACCACGGCTTCCACCCTCTTTAGTTTCTTGAATCTTGCCGAATTGGGTATCGGCTCATCTGTAGGCTATTTCCTGTATCGTCCTATGTTCGAAGGTGATACGGTCACAATGAATAAAATTGTAGCTCTACAGGGATGGATATATCGTCGAATAGCAATGGTTGTGATGGTAGGTTCTGCCGTCCTCATGTGCTTCTTCCCAATCATCTTTGCGAAGATACAGCTTCCGTTATGGTATGCTTACGCTACGTTCTCCGTTATGCTCATCGGTTCGATGCTGGGCTACTTTATGAACTATCGCCAATGCATTCTTGCAGCAGACCAGAAAGGCTATAAGGTTACTCAGGTTACCTCTTCAGCATCTGTTGTCTTTCAGATACTGCTGATATTCTTGCTTCCAATCGTTCCATGTCCATTCATACTTTATATTGGAACATCTCTATTAGGCTCTATCATCGGTTGCTTATGGTTAAACCATGTGTTGCATAGAGATTATCCCTGGCTCGCAAAAGTTGAAGAGAGCGGTAAACAACTCCTTAAGGAATATCCTGAGATAATAAAGAAGACCAAACAGATCTTCTTCCATAAAATCACGACGTTCATAGTCAACCAGGTGTCACCTTTGATTATGTTTGCTTTCACCTCGCTCACCGCTGTAGCCTATTACGGCAACTATCTTGCCACCATCGACAGAGCAAAAGACGTTTTGAAGACCGCTTTTGCAAGCACCGGCAATGCTATTGGCAACTTGATTGCAAGCAGAGACGACCAGCGTATAAAGTCGGTCTTTTGGGAATTGATAGACTCGCGCCTTTGCATCTCTTTCGGTTGTGTACTCGTATTAGGACTTATCTGCGAACCGTTCATCTCTGTTTGGTTGTCACCTAAATATCTTTTAGGCCATGAAGTGCTAATACTTGTATGCATTCTGTCGTTCCTTTCTATAAATAGAAGCACCGTTGACGGATACATCGGAGGTTATGGCTTGTTTCAAGATATATGGGCCCCTGCAATAGAAGCAATAATCAATCTTGGTTTAGCATTTGCATTGGGCTATTTCTTCGATATAGCAGGTGTTCTTATGGGTGGTTTGGCAAGCAACTTGATTATAGTAAATGGTTGGAAGCCGTATTTCCTCTACACACGAGGATTCAAAATAAACCCATGGCGAGGCTATTTCTTGCCAATGGCATGGCGTTGGGGATTGTTGGCTGCCAATGGCGTTCTTTTTGTTGGGTTAGACAGCATGCTACATCCCGACAATCTTAATTCATATTTTAGCATTGCAATATATGGATTTGTCTTGTCCGTGATCATCATCCCTACAATATATATACAGTTCTATATATTGACACCTGGAACCAGAAAGTTCCATCGCAGAATGTGGGGTATTGTTAAAGAAAAACTCCACTTGTCTAATTAAAAAGCACAAATTATGTCACAAAATCAACGTCAATCGAATATCGAACTGCTCAGATGCTTCGCAATGCTTTGCATAATTGTTTATCACTTATGTCTGTTTGCATTGGGAGGAGTTCCTACTGGCACAAAGTTGTATCAAGCCCTACAGATACCCCTACACATAGGAGTACCGTTGTTTGTGCTTATCAGTGGATACTTTGGCATTCGCTTCTCTCTGAAAGGTCTTATGCGCTTATGCTCCAAAGGATACTTTTACTTCGTTCCGTTAGCAGTCATACCAATGCTCGTCTATAATACGGGCGGAGTGAAAGATGTTTTGAAAAGCATTTTCATTTTTGGTTTTGATGCTCAGTGGTATCTTAATACATATCTGTATCTGTTTTTATTCTCACCCATAATCAATCGCTATTTGGAAAACATCACTAAAAGCCAACGTTTTTACTTGTTAGCGATACTCACGTTTATGAGTGTTTATATTGGTAATGTTACGGAAGGAGATATTAGTCTTGTTGAAGGTAAGAATCTCACTAACTTTCTGTTGCTTTATACATTAGGAAATACAATTCGTCATAATCAGAATCTGATTAACGGATGCTCGCAAACAAAACTTGTGACGAGTTATCTTCTTTTCAATGCGCTCTTAGTGGTCGGCTTTATGTATGTGCCATTGATAGCAGGCAAAATCTGGAAATATTCCTATGCATACGATAGCCCGATTATCATGGTCAATAGTGTTTGGATATTTGCAATTTTCAGCAAGTTGGACGTTAAATCCAGATTTGTTAATTGGATGGGTAGTGGTGTGTTTGCCTGTTATCTTCTTCAGTGTCCTGCTATATTATGGAAGAATTGCTTTGAGCGTCCTATCCAATACATTTATGACCCCAATTCGGGATAAAATAGCGATTAGTTGCGTGTGAAGACAGATACGTGAATTCTCTTCCCATGCCATCAGACATGGGCTATATATAAAGAATCGAAAGAGATTATTCTGTCCTTAGAACAATGTAAGTTGCTTCG
>OBAI01000546.1_pt1 | contig 40055 bp, 27 predicted proteins | sample 1517461 | NCBI WGS metagenome assembly OBAI01 (sample SAMN04571696, study PRJEB22368) | human gut metagenome | biome: human gut; material: stool | host: Homo sapiens | place: Luxembourg | collected 2012-06-29
ATACAACATTAATATCTATATGTTAAAAGGTAAATGATTTGATGCGTTTGCCCTGTTCCGTGATACGGAATGGCCATTCCGTAGTTTGGAACGGCCATTCCGTGATTTGGAACGGCCGTTCCGTATCACGGAACGAAGATTTGTCCTGTGGTCGAATTATTTTTTCGTTATTGATAATATGAGTTGACTCAGTTATTACTTATTTATAATTCACGTAGACTTACGATCATAGGTTTACAGAAGCACACGCCCTGAAGGTCTTAGGCTTATATGGAAGCAGCACGCCCTGGTCTATGAGCTTCTGTCCCTTCGTGTTGTGTGTTGCTTACTTGCGGAAGTTGAATATATAATGTTGCTATATAAAATAAGGTGTAGTATCTTTTGGAAGAGTATAAAAAAGCAAAAATATTACTTTTTTGCAAAATTCTTTCGAAATAATTTGCTCAGTTCAAAACTTTGTATTACCTTTGCACCCGCAAACAAGCAAACGTTTGCTCGGATGGCGGGATAGCTCAGTTGGTTAGAGCGTCGGATTCATAATCCGGAGGTCCCGGGATCGTAGCCCGGTCCCGCTACGAAGAAGCACTTGTGAACATTAGTTCTCAAGTGTTTTTTTCGTTTTTAGATAGTCAAAGAAAGAATAGGAATGTCTTTCTGGTGGCTTTCTAATTGTTGCATGATAGTTTTATGGAATTCTAAAAAAATGCTAAGATGCCTTTGTTTCTCAAAAATATTCGTATTTTTGCGGATGAAAACGAATATGACCTTATTTTAACTTAAGAGATATGACTACTAAATGGAACTTTCGTATAGGTTCTCTATACCTTATTATATTATGCAGCTTGCTTCTTTGCTCGTGTGGCAACAAGCCCAAGAAGTATATTATCGGCGTTTCGCAATGCTCTATGGATGCTTGGCGAGAGAAACTGAACAGCGAGTTGAAGACAGCCGAGTATCTCAATGACTCAGTAGAGGTGCGTCTGGCTTCTGCCGATGACGACAATGACAGTCAGCTGTCGCAGATCAATTACTTTATCGACCAGGGTGTCAGTCTGCTCATCGTTTCTCCCAATCAGGTGAATGCCATTTCGCCTGCCCTCGAAAGAGCACAGCAGAAGGGCATTCCTGTGATTCTTGTCGACCGTAAGACGCAATCGAAGAAGTATACTGCTTTTATCGGTTGTGACAACTATCTGTTGGGTAAATTGGTTGGCGATTATATCGCCCAGCGCCTGAAAGGAAAAGGACGTATCGTAGAGATACGTGGTCTTGACAATTCTTCTCCTGCCATCGACCGCCATCGCGGTTTTGTTGATGCTTTGAATGCCTACCCCGATTTGCAGATTGTGGCTTCCGAACCGGGTGACTGGAAGGAGCAGAGCGGTTCGGAGGTGATGAAACGAGTATTGTCCAAGACACAGGACTTCGATTATGTGTTTGCGCAGAACGACCGCATGGCTTATGGTGCCTATAAAGTAGCCTGTGAGCATGGCTTGCAGGACAAATGTCGTTTTGTGGGCGTAGACGGTTTGGCAGGTAAGCATGGCGGACTTGAGTTGGTAAGACAAGGAGTGTTGGAGGCTTCCATGCTTTATCCTACTAAGGGCGACGAGGTGATAGCTTTGGCTATGAAGATCTTGCGTCATGAGCCATTTGCCCGCGACAACTATCTGCCCACATCGATTGTAACCCGGAATAATGCCGAACTGATTCTGATGGAGGCGAAGGACAGCGAGCAGCAGCGCAGCAGTCTTGACATGCTGCACCGGAAGGTTTCTCAATACAACTCAGCCTATCATGTGCAGCGGTTCTTTACCTTGGGGCTTGTTCTGTTGGTAGTGCTCATCGTAGTAGTGGCAATTTATATGTTCCGCAGCTATCTTGTCAAGACCCGTCTTAACGAACAGCTTGCCCAGAGTAATGACGAGTTGAAGCGACTCAACGAGGAAGTGCTCGAACTGACACATTCGCGACTGGTGTTCTTCACCAATATCAGTCATGAACTCCGTACACCTTTGACGCTTATTGCCGACCCTGTGGAGATGTTGCTCGACGACCGTTCCATCAAGGGTAGGAGCAGGGAACTTTTGCAGATGGTGCAGCGCAATGCTCTGTCGTTGCAGCAGTTGGTAGGCTCGATACTCGACTTCCGTAAGATACAGAACGGCAAAATGGAACTGAGTTTGAGCCGTTTCGATTTGCCAGAGGCCTTGCAGCAGTGGACGGGCGACTTTGCCATGACGGCACAGCGTAAGAAGATACAGTTGCATTTGGACACCTCGCATTTCTCTTCTGCCGATGTCGTGGCCGACAAGGAGAAACTCGCCCGTATAGTCTTCAATCTTCTGAGCAATGCCTTGAAGTACACCCCTGCAGGTGGCTTTATTCATGTGTTTTTGGCGGATGAGGGAGAACGGCTCCGCATAGAGGTGAAGGATTCGGGTAAAGGCATCGACAAGGAAGAACTCACCAAGGTGTTCGAGCGCTTTTTCCAGGCCAAGGGTGCGGCGAGTGGTACGGGCATCGGACTGGCTTTGGTCAAGTCGTTCGTAGAGTTGCATCATGGTGAGGTGAGGGTAGAGAGTGAACCAGGAAAAGGCGCTTGCTTTATCGTCCTGCTGCCCCGACAGCAAGAAGGTTTTGTGGAAGAACCACAGTCGGAAGCTGCCGATAAGTCCTCTTCTTTCAGCGATGACGGCTCGTTGCAGTATATCGACGACGGAGAACGTCATGGCGGCAAATTGCAGCAAATTATCAGCGAGCATGACGAAAAGCCCACCATACTGATCATAGACGACAATAACGACATCCGACAATATGAGCGAACCCTCTTGCAGGACTATTATTTTGTGCTCGAGGCATCTGATGGTAAGGAGGGACTTGAGATAGCCCGCAAGGAAGTGCCCGATCTGGTGATATGCGATGTGATGATGCCAGTCATGGATGGACTGGAGTTTACGCAGCAGTTGAAGACCAATATCGCCACCTCGCATATTCCAGTCATCATGCTCACAGCAAAGAATCTGGAAGAGCATCGTGCCGAAGGTTATGAGCAGGGAGCCGACTCTTACATCACCAAGCCTTTCCATAGCAAGGTGCTTCTGGCTCGCGTGGAAAATCTGTTGCACCAGCGTGCCCATCTGCGTCAGCTCTTTGCACAGGGTGCCGCCGAAGGAAAAGAAACAGAGGAGGTGTCCAGACTGGACGACCGTGACAAGGCTTTTGTCAAGCAGTTGCACGACATCATCAAGTCGCACATGGGTAACAGCGATTTTGGTGTCGAGGATATCGGAGCCGAGATAGGACTGAGCCGTGTGCAGCTTTATCGTAAGGTGAAGGCCATCACCGGCTCGTCGGTAGTCGACCTTTTGCGCAAGGCTCGTCTTGCCAAGGCCCGTCGTCTGCTCGAAGCCAATAGTATGAACATCTCTGAGGTGGCTTACGAGGTGGGTTTCTCTTCACCTTCTTATTTCACCAAGTGTTTCAAGGATGAGTATGGAATGTTGCCTGGTGATGTGACAAATGGTTAACTGACAGTTGTCTTTCGTCCGATTGTGATGTCGGAATATGTTGTAAATCGTTCATAGAATGGTAATCATGTTGTGTCAGAACATTTTTATTATTCTATGAACGATTTTTTCTTTTCCTTTATTCTGTTTGTTCGTAACTTTGCAATCGAAAGGTAAGGAAACTCAACTTTCGCAGGCTGGGGAGTGGTAACTTCTTTAACAACTATAACTCCTGAACTTACGAAAGTTAAATAAAGGGATAAGTTAGGTTTAGTTTAGTTAATAAAAGGTAGTATTTGTTTTTAAGGTAGTTTGATTATTACTGGGGGTGCATCTAAACGTGATGTTTGGATACACCCCTCTTTATAAGCCCTTTGTGACTTGTTGGTGAAAAACATTTTCCTTTTTTCAAGATTTCTTTTTTCTTAGAATGATGAGAACCACACCTGCCAGGATGAGCAGGATGCCGATGCCCAAGCGCAACGAGAATGCCTCGCCAAAGATAAGCACACCGATACATACAGCTGTTACAGGTTCGAGAGCCCCCATGATGGCGGAAGGGGTGGAGCCTATCAGGTTGATCGAAATCGTCATGAAGAAGAGCGAGAGCACCGTAGGCAGAAGAGCCAACTGCAGGGCGCACCCCCATTGCATAGAAGTGTGGAGCATCTGCAGGCTGTCGCCCGACAACCACGAGAACACCAATATCGCTATGAAGCAGAATACCAAAATCCAGAACGTGAATTTCAGGCTCGACATGGTAGTCTGCCATTGGTTGACGGCAATGATGTAGATGGAGTAGAGTAATGATGACGCCATGACCAAGGCAAAACCAGCCGTGCTGAGTTTGGCGTCACCGTCACCCTGGTAGAGCATTCCTACTCCTGCTACGGCAAGCAGGATGGCCATCGATGTGCTCCATGTCACCTTCTCATGGAAGAAAGCCGTCATCAGCAAGGCTGTCATGATGGGGTAGACGAAGAGCAGGGTGCTCGCGATGCCTGCTGCCATGTAATGAAAGCTCACGTAAAGGGTGATGGATGACAGGGCGAAGAAGGTGCCCAAGAGTGCAAACTTGATGGCGTGTCCCCATTTGATGGCGAAACTCTCTTTGCGTATCAGCATGACAAGAGCGAACATCAGAACTGCCAGACCATACCGATAGCTGAGTACCGTACCCGAGTTGAATCCGTCTTCATACAGCTTGAGGGTTCCTAAAGGATTCGTACCATAACAGACTGCAGCCACTATGGCAGCTGAAAAACCTTTCAATGTGTTGTTGACAGAAGGTTGTTGTTCCATTTCTTTTTGTGTTGTTTTACTATTTTTTTTCTCCAGTTCCACTCTGTTGGCGAGTGTGAGGTATTATCCGATTTATTTCGGGCTGCAAAAGTACATCTTTTATTCGAGAAAAGAGAAAAAATAGCAAAAGAAATGGTTGCTTTTGTCACTTTTTCGAAAATAAATTGTACCTTTGCGGATAAGTAGCGAGTTTCTCCTACGCAAACCTTGAATACATTCAAAATAACCAAACAACATAAAACAAAATGGAACAGATCAAGAACGAGCAGCTCACAGTAGAGATTTCATCTCTTGGAGCAGAACTTCAGAGCATCAAGGATGCTCAAGGTAACGAATATCTTTGGGACGGCGACGAGCAGTACTGGAATCGCCATTCTCCTATACTTTTCCCTATTGTGTGCGGCTTGTGGAAGGATACATACCGTATCGACGGCAAGGAGTATCAGTTGGGACGCCATGGCTTTGCCCGTGATACAGAGTTTCAGCTCATCAGCAAGGGCGAAGACCGAATCACCTACGCCCTGACCGACAGCGAGGCCACACTCAAGGACTATCCTTATCACTTCAACTTAGCCATCACTTATCGTCTGGAGGGTAAGAAACTGCATGTAATCTGGCATGTTGCCAATACCGACGACAAGCAAATCTTCTTCCAGATTGGCGGTCATCCCGCTTTCCTCGTTCCTGGTGCAGAAAAGGGTAAGGAACTGAAGGGACAGTTGAAGTTCGACAACCCTGAGCCAGAGCGCCTCTATGGCAATGTGGGCGGTTGCGTGGTAGAGGGCTATCACAAGGTGCCTACCGAGGATGGTGTTTGGGCATTTACCGAGGACAGCTTTGCTGACGATGCCGTCATCTTCGACCGCAGTCAGCTTAAGAAGATCACTCTTCTCGACGAGGCAGGTCAGCCTCACGTCTCACTCGACATCAAGACTCCTGCTGTTGGTATCTGGAGTCCTACAGGCAAGCATGCTCCATTCGTGTGCATCGAACCTTGGTATGGTCTTCACGACTGGGCTGAGTACGACGGCGAGTTCAAGGACAAGTATCTCATGAACAGCCTGCAGCCAGGTGCCAGCTTCATGAGCGAGTATACCATTACGATAGAGAAATAAACTCAACCCAGCGATTTTTCAATACGTAACACATATTTTATTTTTGACACGATGAAAGAAGAAATGAATCTCCCCGAGAATGCCTTCCGTGAGTTGAAGGACGGTGAACAGTATCAGCCCCTGATGGGTCCCGACAAGGCTTATCCTGAGGTCAATGCATGGTCGGTAACCTGGGGTATTTTGATGGCTGTCATCTTTTCGGCGGCAGCAGCCTATCTTGGACTGAAGGTAGGACAGGTGTTCGAGGCTGCTATCCCTATCGCTATTATTGCCGTAGGTGTGAGCACAGCCACCAAGCGCAACAAGGCCTTGGGCGAGAATGTGATCATACAGAGTATCGGAGCCTGTTCGGGTGCCGTGGTGGCGGGAGCCATCTTCACCCTGCCTGCCATCTATATTCTGCAGGCCAAGTATCCCGAGATGACCACTTCGTTTATGAAGATATTCTTGGCTTCTGCCCTCGGAGGAGTCCTGGGCATCCTGTTCCTCATACCTTTCCGCAAGTATTTTGTGAGCGACATGCATGGCAAGTATCCTTTCCCTGAGGCCACAGCCACCACACAGGTGCTTGTCAGCGGAGCCAAGGGTGGCGATCAGGCCAAGCCCTTGCTCATAGCAGGATTGGTGGGAGGTTTGTACGACTTCATCGTGGCAAGCTTCGGATGGTGGAACGAGAACTTTACAAGCCGCGTCATCGGATGGGGCTGCGACCTTGCCGACAAGGCAAAGCTTGTGTTCAAGGTGAATACGGGTGCTGCCGTGCTCGGTCTGGGCTACATCGTGGGGCTCAAGTATGCCCTCTATATCTGTTTTGGCTCATTGGCTGTATGGTGGCTCATCGTTCCTGGTATGAGTCTGCTTTTCCACGATCAGGTGCTCAATGCCTGGGATCCTTCCATTACATCTACCGTAGGAGCCATGTCGCCCGAGGAGATCTTCCGTGCCTATGCCCGCAGCATCGGTATCGGTGGTATTGCCATGGCTGGTATCATCGGCATCATCAAGAGCTGGGGCATCATCAAGGGAGCTGTCGGTTTGGCAGCCAAGGAACTGAAAGGAAAGAGTGGGGTCGATGCGGAGGTGAAGCGTACTCAGCGCGACATCTCGTTCAAGATCATCGGAATCGGTTCGTTGGTCTGCATTCTTGTCACCTTCCTTTTCTTCTGGTTTGGTGTGATGGATGGCAACTTGCTCTTTGCCGTTATCGCCATTCTGCTGGTAGCCGTTATTGCTTTCCTCTTTACTACTGTTGCCGCCAATGCCATCGCTATCGTGGGCAGTAACCCTGTCTCGGGTATGACGTTGATGACCCTCATCTTTGCCTCTGTGGTGATGGTGGCTGTAGGATTGAAAGGTCCTGGCGGTATGTTGGCAGCTCTCATCATGGGTGGTGTGGTGTGTACGGCGCTTTCTGTGGCAGGTTCGTTCATTACCGACTTGAAGATAGGTTATTGGTTGGGCACCACTCCCAAGAAGCAGGAGAGCTGGAAGTTTCTTGGCACCTTGGTGAGTGCAGCCACTGTGGGTGGTGTGATGATGCTCTTGAACGAGACTTATGGTTTCGCTTCAGGCTCATTGGCAGCACCTCAGGCCAATGCCATGGCAGCAGTTATCGACCCGCTGATGAATGGAGTGGGAGCACCATGGGTGCTTTATGGCATCGGAGCCTTGTTGGCCATCGTGCTTACCTATTTCAAGATTCCAGCTTTGGCTTTTGCCTTGGGTATGTTTATCCCTCTCGAACTCAATGTGCCTCTTGTTGTCGGTGGAGCCATTAACTGGTGGATCACTTCCCGTTCTAAGGACGCTCAGGTAAACAAGGAGCGTGGCGAGAAGGGTACACTCATTGCCAGTGGTTTCATTGCCGGTGGTGCCTTGATGGGTGTGGTGAGTGCACTGCTCAAGTTTGGTGGCATCGAGGTGAGTGTTGCTGACAGTTGGTGGACCAATCCTTTGTCTGAGGTCTGCTCGCTCATCGCTTATGCCCTTCTCATTACCTATTTCGTGAAGGCTACGAAGAAATAAAAATCATATTTATAATAATGTACAGAACTTTCGCATATCAGGAAGTTAAAGGAGTTAAGGAAGTTAAGGAGTTAAGACGTATGTCTTGCAGCTTAATAACTACGCCAAAAAGACTATTGTCTTAACTCCTCAGCGACCGTAGGGAGCGATAACTTCTTTAACTCCTTTAACTTCTGAACTTGCAATAATATATAAACAACTTTATGAAGAAAACAATCTTTTCATTGCTCCTGCTTGCCGTATGCAGTTTAGGAGCATCGGCACAGAGTGTCGACGACCTTGATGCCAAGTACACCCAGGGTTTGCTCAAAGTGGGAACTCAGGCTCCCGATTTTGTACTCAAGAAAGCCAAAGCCGACCAGCCTGCACTTTCACTGTCTTCTTACAGCACCCATCAGGAAGGCACATTGTTGCGTCCTGGCTGTTGGGTAGTGCTCGACTTCTGGGCTACATGGTGTCCCGACTGTCGCAAGGAGATTCCAGCGGTGAAGAATATCTATAAGAAATATCGCAACATGGTGAAGCTCATCGGTGTGTCCTTCGACACCGACAAGGAGAAGCTGAAGGCGTTCCGCGCAGAGAATGAGATTAAGTGGAGCATGTTCAGCGAGTACAAAAAGTGGAAGGAGACCAACATCTCCAAGGCCTACAACATCCAGTGGCTCCCTACCATGTATCTCATCGACCCTGAGGGCAAGGTGGCATATACCACAGTAGTGGCAGCCAACATGGAGAAGAAGCTTGCCGAGCTTATAGCAGCCGGCAAGATTACTCCCTATATTCAGCCGGCAGAGTATCCCGGTGGAATGAAAGCCCTGGTCAAGGCTATCTCCGAAGAGCTCCAGTTCCCAGAGGTGGCAAAGAAGTATCATGCCACTGCCAAGGTGAAGCTTTCTTTCATCGTCGACGAGGAAGGCAATTTGTCGGATATCACCGTGAAGGAATATCAGGGTCAGCCTCTCTCGGGTGCAGCCTTCTCTAAGTTGAGTCCTTCCGAGCAGAAAGACGTTGAGATACAGGTCAAGACCGTGCTTTCTGTGGAAGCCATCCGTACCATAACAGCCATTGGCAGTCGCACCAAGTGGAATCCTGGTTCGGAGCGAGGCAAGGTGATGAGTACCAAGTTCTCTCAGACCATCAATTTCAAGCGCTGATTTCATTCTTTAATCGTACTAAGTTGTCTTTTAGCGCTGTTAAAGCATAAAAAACTGAAAAAATATTTGGAGATTTCAAATAATCGTCCTATCTTTGCATCCCAATAGTTACGAGTGAGTGGCTATTGGGATGTTTGTATCTTCCCATCATGAAAGAAGCAAGCAGATTCGGGGTTGACTGGATTTGACGGCGAGATGAGATGGTACGTAAGCACGCGGAGGCTCGTTGGCTACCTCCTAAATCTTAGTGAACGAACAATTAATTGGCGAAAATAACTACGCTCTCGCTGCCTAATCGAAGTACAGTAGATTAGCTTTATTCCGTCACTAGGTGATGGAACGGGACATCGCTCAACGGATGTAGTTCCGAATCTTGTTGGTCAAGCGGTGCAGGTAAATCGGAAATAGCTCGGGTAGGTCTCGATGCTCGGGTGAAATTTTAGAGGATAAGGGTATGATTGGTGGTCCAGGTCTTGTCATACTTCGAAAATCAAAGGCTGGAATAAGCGTGTAGAAAGCGTATGGTTTCCTTGTGCGGACGAGGGTTCGAATCCCTCCAGCTCCACTCCTTATACAATAAAAGCTGCTGATTCATATCAGCAGCTTTTTTGTTTCTTATTCTCTGGCAGGGCTGTTGATGGGCATCAAACAGTCCTGTCAAAAAAGTGCTTTAATAGTATCTGCCCATGGCTTTGGGCAACTTTGCCCATAGTTATGGGCAAAGTTGTTCATCGTTATGGGTAAACTTGCCCATCGTAGTGGGCAAGTTGTATAGTTGTACGTCATCATTCATCATCATCGTTATCTTTCTCGCGCGTACATTATTATTATATATATACTCAACTGTCGCAAATGGGGAAGTTAAGATCTCCCTTCATCTCCCTTCAATTATGCAAGGTATAAACGCGGAGCCGCTTACCAAATCGGGTAAGCGGAACTCTGTGTGGCTCTCATGTTAGAGCGAAGCATCTTGTTTTTGATGAGATTAGGAGAAACTGTTTGTGAGTAATTTGCTGATAACTTGAAGGATTCTTGCTGTTTTTTTTGTGTTTTCAAGAAAATAGCTTATTTTTGCATCACAATTCAGTTAAACGTTTTAAAAGGAGATGGATATGAAACGGATAGAGGAACGATATATTAGCTTGCTTACCGATTTCGGTTTTAAGCGTATTTTTGGAACAAAGCCTAACAAGGATTTGCTCATCAATTTTTTGAATTCCCTGTTTGATGGTTTTCAGGTCATCAAGGATGTGAAGTACTTGAATAGTGAGCACGTTGGTGACGTCTTTGCCGAGCGCAAGGCCATCTTTGATGTATATTGCGAAAATGAACGTGGTGAAAAGTTCATCGTTGAGATGCAGAATGCTTATCAGAAGTTTTTCAAGGATCGTTCTTTGTTCTATTCTACTTTTCCTATCCGTGAACAGGCTCCAAAGGGGGCAGAATGGAACTTCCAACTTGAACATGTATATACTGTTGCTCTGCTGAACTTCGACTTGGAAGAAGAGGCATTTGACAAGGATGATATCAATCACGATGTGGGCTTGCTTGACAAGAAGACTCTTAAGGTTTTTAATGACAAACTTTCTTTCAAATATGTTGAGATAGCGAAGTTCAATAAGACAGAGGAGGAACTTGACACGCTTTATGATAAGTGGTTGTATGTGTTGAAAAACCTTTCCCGATTGGATGAACGTCCTTCAGCCTTGAAAGAGAAAGTGTTTACTAAACTCTTTGAGGAGGCCGAGATCGCGAAGTTCACCCCAACAGAGTTGAAAGAATATGAGGATAGTTTGAAGGCTTATCGTGATATCAAGAACTCTATAGATACGGCTTTGGAAAAGGGACGTGAGGAAGGTATGGCTAAAGGTATGGAAAAAGGTATGGCTAAAGGCTTGGCTAAAGGCTTGGCTAAAGGCTTGGCTAAAGGTCTGGCTAAAGGCTTGGAAAAGGGGCGTGAGGAAGGCATGGAAAAAGAAAAGATATCTACAGCTCGCCGTCTTCTGTCAATGGGCCTTTCTGAAGAGCAAGTATCAACAGCTACTGAACTTTCGCTGGAGGAAATCCAGAAATTGAGGAAATAAGCCTGAATCAGGCTGAACTTTTGGAAAACAATATAAAAATGAAGAAAGAATATGAGGATAGTTTGAAGGCTTATCGTGATGTCAAGAACTCTATAGATACGGCTTTGGAAAAGGGACGTGAGGAAGGTATGGCGAAAGGCTTGGAAAAGGGGCGTGAGGAAGGTCTGGCTAAAGGTATGGAAAAAGAAAAGATATCTACAGCCCGCCGCCTTCTGTCAATGGGTCTTTCTGAAGAGCAAGTATCAACTGCCACCGAACTTTCGCTGGAGGAAATCCAGAAATTGAGAAAATAAGTCTGAATCTGGCTGAACTTTTGGAAAACAATATAAAAATGAGGAATTCAAGTTTCTCAAGTAAGCCCCACACGCCCTGAACCAACGGTCACCGGCGCGTAGCGGAATTGAAAATCGCTGGCCGAAGGGTAAAGCAAAGGTAAAGGGCAAAAGCTTTCAAATACCTGGCAATATACAAAGCTTTTGCCCTTACTTTTTTCATTTTTGAATCTTTTAGTTTTATAGGTTTATTATATAAGAAAAGAAATGTTGGTATTAGCATTTCTCGAACTCTTAGTTTTTTAGTTCTTTTGTAACTATAATGCAAATGTACGATATCGTAGAAAAGTGTACGACCAAAAATCGTTCTCTCTTTGAAAGATATGTTTCTTGCTATCATTTCGTTCTATTTTGAAATGAAATTTACTGAACTTAATCTTTGTATGTACGGAAGTTATAAAAGATAAAGGAGTTAAGATGTATAGAAGTGTATCGCGCGTACCTTAATATATATACTCTTTTACTTGTTCTGCTTCCGTATATGAGGAAACTAAAGTATATTTATACGGTATATTTATTCCATAATTGCCAAAAAACGGGCATCCAACTGGGGAAATAGAATCCACCTAACTGGGAAATAAAAATTTCCTAACTGGGAAAAAATATTTTCATAGTTAACTCTTGTCCAGTAACGAATATATATGCATAAGGGTGAAAACTACATTCCTCGCTCTTTCCGACATGGAAGAAGGTAAAAAGTCATCTGGTCTTGTAGCGGCAATAGATAAGTCCTTTTTGTCTTCAAAGATGACTGCGTGCAGGAATCATTTTCCTCAAAAAAGAGTTCTAAAGATGAGAAAAACGTTTCTTGTAACATATTTAGCATGTAATGAACGAATATTGCGTGGAAGAATAAGATATGTTTGATAAATTTGCAATCGGAAATACCAATAACGCATTTAAAAACAAAACCCAATAACAAAGTAATGAGAACAATCAGAAAATCTGTGTTGAGCATGATGCTCCTGTTGGCTGGTATGACAGCCTCAGCCCAGGAAACTCAATTCCTGAGTAACAACCATTGCCTCTATCGTATTCACCAGAGTGAGAAATATCTCCTGATACCTGTTCAGGAGAGTGCCGAACTGAGTCATGTCAAGGTGATAGCCAACAACCAGCAGTTGAAGACTTTCAATGTCCGCCTTGCCAATACGCACGTAGATTATTACGTGCCTCTCGACTTGGAGGCTTACAAGAGCCAGAAGGGACTGATGCTCGATATTCATGTCGACGGACAGGCTCGTAACGATGGCGGTATCGCCAACTTCGGATGCTGGAAGGGAATGAAGTTCTCCGACAGCTTCGACATGAAGAACCGTGAGAAGTTCCGTCCCCATTATCACCATACTCCTGCCTATGGCTGGATGAACGACCCTAATGGTATGTTCTATAAGGACGGTGTGTGGCATCTTTATTTCCAGTACAATCCCTATGGATCGCAGTGGGAGAACATGACCTGGGGACATTCTACCTCTACCAATCTCGTAGACTGGAAGTTTGAGGGTGAAGCTATCGAGCCAGATGTGATAGGAACGATATTCAGCGGCTCTGCTGTTGTCGACAAGAAGAATACCGCTGGCTTCGGCGAGGGTGCTGTCGTAGCTCTCTATACCTCGGCTGGCGAGAACCAGACTCAGAGCATGGCCTACAGTACTGACAGCGGAAAGACCTTCACCAAGTATGAGGGCAACCCTATCATCACAAGCAACGTGCCCGACTTCCGCGATCCACACATGTTCTGGAACGAGGATATCAAGAAGTGGAACATGATTCTTGCTGCCGGTCAGCAGATGAACATCTATTCTTCTGACAACCTGAAAGACTGGACTTACGAGAGCTCTTTCGGTGCAGAGTACGGCAATCATGGCGGTGTGTGGGAATGCCCAGACCTGATGAAATTGAAGGTTCGCGGCACCGACAAGGAGAAGTGGATGCTTCTCTGCAACATCAATCCTGGCGGTCCTTTCGGCGGTTCTGCCACACAATACTTCATTGGTGAGTTCGACGGACACAAGTTTACTTGCGAGAGCAAGCCTGAGGTCACCAAGTGGATGGACTATGGCAAGGATCATTATGCCACCGTCACTTTCGACAATGCTCCCGACGGACGCCGTGTGGCAATGGCATGGATGAGCAACTGGCAGTACGCCAATCAGGTTCCTACCCAGCAGTACCGTTCTGCCAACTCTATAGCCCGCGACTTAGGACTCTTCGAGTACAAGGGCGAGACCTATTGCAGTGTGACTCCTTCTCCCGAGATGACAGCAGCACGCAGCAAGAAGACATCAAAGGCTCTCTCAGAGGCTTGCGAGGCTGTGGTCAATGTGAAGGGCAATGCCACTGTCACCCTGAGCAACGACAAGGGCGAGAAGGTGGTGATGACCTATAATGCCAAGGCTGAGACCTTCGAGATGGACCGTACAAAGAGCGGCAAGACCGACTTCAGCAATGAGTTTGCTGCTGTCACTAAGGCTCCTACCTATGGAAAGATCAGCCAGTTCAGAATCTTCATCGACAAGAGCAGCGTCGAGGTCCTGGATGCCGAGGGCAAGATGGCGATGACCAACCTCGTGTTCCCCACCAAGCCTTACAACAAGCTCACGCTGAAGGGTAAAGGCAAGTATATGGTTTACCAGATAGGAAAGTAAGATTTGTAAAATAATAACTAACAAGATATGAATAAGTCTATGAAATTGACCCTTATCCCTGTGATGCTTTGTTTCTTCGCCATGGGATTTGTGGATTTGGTGGGTATAGCCTCCAACTATGTGAAAGAAGACCTCAACCTGAATGATGCTACAGCCAACCTGTTCCCATCATTGGTTTTCTTCTGGTTCCTGATTTTCTCTGTTCCCACGGGTATGTTGATGAATAAGATAGGTCGCAAGAAGACCGTGCTGCTCTCACTCTTGGTGACAGTCATCTCTCTTCTTCTGCCTTTGTTTGGCGAAACCTTCGGCATCATGCTTGTATCGTTCTCCCTCTTGGGTATCGGTAATGCGCTGATGCAGACATCGCTCAATCCGCTGGTTTCTGCCGTCACATCCGGCAAGAATTTGGCTTCAACATTGACATTCGGTCAGTTTGTGAAGGCTATTGCCTCATTCATGGCTCCTTATATTGCCATGTGGGGTGCGGTGGCAAGCATTCCTGAGTTTGGATTGGGCTGGCGTGTGCTCTTCCCCATCTATATGATTATCGGTGTGTGTGCAACGCTGTTCCTGGCTGGAACTCCTATTGAGGAGGAGAAGACCGAGGGCAAGGCCTCTGGCTTTGTTGACTGCTTGGCTCTCTTGGGCAAGCCTATCGTGCTGCTTTCCTTCATCGGCATCATGTGTCATGTAGGTATCGACGTGGGCACCAACACCACCGCTCCAAAGATTCTGATGGAGCGTCTGGGCTGGACACTCAACGAGGCTGCCTTTGCCACATCGCTCTACTTCATCTTCCGTACCATCGGATGTTTCACAGGCACCGTCTTCCTTCGTATGATGAAGCCCCGTGTGTTCTTCACCATCAGCATCGTGATGATGGCGCTGAGTATGGCAGGCCTCTTCTTCGGCGAGAGCAAGATGATGCTCTATATTGCCATTGCCCTCGTGGGTTACGGCAACTCCAATGTGTTCTCCATCATCTTCTCGCAGGCTCTTCTCTCTGTACCCGAGAAGAAGAACGAGGTGAGCGGTCTGATGATCATGGGCTTGTTTGGCGGTACGGTATTCCCACTCATTATGGGTGTTGCCAGCGATGCCATCGGACAGATCGGTGCCGTGCTGGTGATGGCAGTAGGCGTGCTCTATCTGTTCTCTTATATTAATAAGGTGAAGATGTAAACTTCTGAACTTGCAAAACTTGAATTAAAAAACAAAGATTATGAAAATAGAAGATTTAGATAAGAAATATTGTGTAGGTTTGGGCGAGATCCTTTTCGATGTTCTGCCTACAGGTTCTCAGTTGGGTGGCGCTCCTGCCAATTTCGCCTATCATGCCGGTCAGCATGGCTTGCATTCTGTAGCAGTCAGTGCCGTAGGCAGCGACTTGCTGGGCGACGAGGCTCTCAGATTGTTGGACGATAAGCACCTCAAGTACGTGATGCCACGTGTGGACTTCCCTACAGGAACCGTACAGGTAGAGCTCGATGCAGAGGGTGTTCCTACTTATGACATCAAGGAAGGTGTGGCATGGGACAACATCCCCTTCACCGACGACATCAAGGAGATGGCTGCCAATGCCGGAGCTGTATGCTGGGGCTCTTTGGCTCAGCGCAACGAGGTAAGCCGCAAGTCTATCTATCAGTTCCTCGACCATACTCCCGAGGACTGCCTGAAGATTTTCGACATCAATCTGCGTCAGAACTTCTATACCAAAGAGGTGATCTGTGAGAGTTTGAAGCGTTGTAATGTCTTGAAGATCAACGATGAGGAATTGATTACCATCGGCCGTCTCTTCGGTTATCCTGGTCTTGACATCGAGAACAAGTGCTGGCTCATCCTCGGTAAGTACAATCTCGACATGCTCGTGCTCACCTGTGGTGTGAACGGCAGCTATGTCTTTGCTCCAGGCTTCAAGTCGTTCCAGGAAACTCCAAAGGTAGAGGTTGCCGATACGGTTGGAGCAGGCGACAGCTTTACAGGTACTTTCTGTGCCAGCATTCTGAAGGGCAAGAGCATTGTCGAGGCTCACAAGCTGGCAGTAGAGGTAAGTGCATACGTGTGCACCCAGCATGGTGCCATGCCTGTGCTTCCTGAGAAATATACGAAGTAAGTTTCGTTTTCAGTATTTGGTAGTTGATATTTTGATAAAGGACTTCGCTTTCCCTGATCTGTGATGACCAAGGGCGGCGAAGTCCTTTTTTTTGTGTCTTTGCTATTAAAAGATATTAATCTTAGTTGTCATATTTGTGGGTTTTCATTTTTGTTTATATTTTTGCATATTGCTACTGTGTAAACAAAAACGATACAAAAATGAAAACCGGAAAGAAGCACATTATATTATATGTAGTCCTTTTGTTGCTCGTCTTGGTGTCCTGTTCCGACAGGCGCACTGTGATAGGTGTGTCCCAATGTAGCGACGACATTTGGCGCCAGAAGGTGAACCGCGAAATCAAGATTGGGCAGTATCAGTATAAGAATGTGGACGTGGTCTTTGCCTCTGCCGACAACAATGGGCAACGCCAGGCCCGGCAGATAGACAGCTTGGTGAAATCCAAGGTCGACCTCTTGGTGGTGGCTCCCAGTGATGTCAAGACTGTGGCGCCAGCAATAGAGCGTGCCTACCGTGCCGGTATTCCCGTCATTCTTTACGACCGCATGATAGAGTCTACCCACTATACCGCCTATATCGGAACCGACAATGTGGCGATAGGCAAGGAGGTGGCTGATTATCTGGCACACCAACTGCAGGGCAGGGGAACGGTTGTTGAGATAACGGGCGAGCGTGGCTCCACACCTGTTGCCGACCGTCATCGCGGATTTATGCAGGGCATGAAAGCCTTTCCGCAGATACAGGTGGTGACGTTGGAAGGCGACTGGAACCTGGCTGGTGCCAAGAAGTTGATGCGTCAGTATATGGATGCAGGCAAGCCTGTTGATGCAGTCTTCGGACATAATGATGCTGAGGCTTGGGGTGCGCAGCAGGCTGCTAAGGAGAAGAACCGCGAGAAGAAGATGCTCTTTGTGGGTATCGACGGACTGCCTGGCGAGAACCAGGGAGTAGACCTTGTGGACAAGGGTGTGATGACAGCCTCGTATATCTATCCTACCAAGGGCGAGAACATCGTTCCCTTAGCGATGAACATTCTGCAGGGCAAGCCCTACAAGCGTATGAACTATTTTCAGTCGGCACTTGTCACAGCCGAGAATGCCAAGTTGATAGACATGCAGTATAAAGAGATAGAAGGCCAGACGGCCAACTTGAATGCCATCTATTCGAGCATCAACGAATATATGAAGATGTACCGATGGCAGAAGATTATCAGCATCCTGGCTGTTGCTGTGGTTGTGCTGCTACTCATCATGATATTCTATCGTCGTAAAGTGCATCGGGAAAAAGAGAAACTCAACAAGCAGCGCAAGCAGATGGCAGACGAAAAGATAGCCTTCTTTACCAATGTCAGTCATCAGCTCCGCACTCCGCTGACCTTGGTGTCAGGACCGTTGAACCGGCTGATGCAGGCGGACAATTATACCGAGGAGCAGAAGGTGCTGCTGCAGTTGGTGTCGCGCAACGTGGGACAGTTGGAAACCTTGACCGCCGATGTGCTCAACTTCAAGGATCAGGTAGATGCGATGAACCAGGCTACGGCAGATGAGGCTTCCGAGAAGGAACTCTCTCAGCATGTGCTTCGCGACAGTCGCCATCAGATGTTGCTGCAGCAAGATGTGGAGGAATTGTCCACCATTCTTATCGTAGACGACAATGAGGATATCCGCAGCTATCTGCGTGTGCTCCTTGCCGGTCAGTACTATGTCATCGAGGCTTCGGATGGACAGAATGGTCTGCGCTTGGCCAAGGAGAGTGTGCCCGATCTGATAGTCAGCGATGTGATGATGCCTGTGATGGACGGACTCACCTTCTGTTCGAAGATCAAGGAGGATGTGGTGACCAGTCATATTCCTGTCATTCTGCTTACCGCCCGCAGCGATGAGTCGCAGCGCATCGAGGGTTATGAGCATGGTGCTGACGCCTATATCACCAAGCCTTTCAACGACCATCTGCTCCTGGTACGCATATCCAACCTTCTGCAGGCTCGCCGGCAGAGAAAGAATGATGAGGCCAAGCAGATGCTTTTGGTAGAAGACATACAGACCGATGAACCGGGTGAACGTATGTTCTTGGAGCGGTTTAAGAAGGCAGCCAAGTCGCATATCGGTGACGCCAACCTTCGTATGGACGACCTTGGTTCAGAACTGAGTCTTAGCAAAGTGCAGATGTACCGCAAGGTGAAGGCGCTTACCGGCAAGACTCCTGCCGAGGTGCTCAGAGAGATGCGTATGCAAAAAGCCTATTCGCTCCTGAAGCAAACCGACAAGACCATCAGTGAGGTGGCGGCCGAGGTGGGCTTTGCCATTCCTGGTTACTTCTCTGCTTGTTTCAAGAAGCAGTTCGGCATCAACCCGACAGAGTTGAGAGACTGACATAGAGAAGTTAGGGGTAAGTTAAAGAAGTTTTCACTCCCTTCGGTCGTTCGGGAAGTTAAGGGACAATAGTCTTTTGGGATAAGATACATGAACAGACATATCTTTGACTTTCGTCAAAAAACGGCATGCAATATCTTTTACTTTTGTCAAAAAACGGTTGATTATATCTTTGCTTTTTAGCATTTTTAGCATCTAAAGCATTGATTATCACGTAAAAATAGTTATCTTTGCAGCGGTATAGTCATAAAAGATAAAAGTAATCAATCAAAGTTGGCAAAAATGGAAGACAAGAAATACTTTAGCAGACAGATAGATGAATCATTAATGGCGTGGAAAAACAGCACACGCCACAAACCTCTTTTACTCCGAGGAGCCAGACAGGTAGGCAAATCTTCTTCCGTTCGCCACTTGGCGAAACAGTTTGACAATTTTGTTGAAATCAACTTTGAACGCAAGCCTGCATACCTTGAGATATTCAAAGGCGATCGAGATGCAAAGCATATTGTAGAGATGATTAAGTCGATAACAGGTGAACCTATTGTTCCAGGAAAGACTTTGCTTTTTTTCGATGAGATTCAGATGTGCCAGGAAGCCATTTCTTCTTTGCGCTTTTTCTGGGAAGACATGCCTGGGCTGCATGTGATAGCTGCAGGTTCTCTCTTAGAGTTTGCACTCAGCGAAATCCCTACTTTCGGTGTAGGTAGAATCCATTCCATGTTTATGTATCCCATGTCATTCGATGAATTTCTGAATGCTCTTGGTATGTTTTCATTACAGAAATATAAGCGAGAAGCTTCTCAAGAGAAACCTTTATTATCCGCTTTGCATGAACAGTTGGTTTCCTTGTTCCGTACCTATTTGATGGTAGGCGGAATGCCGGAATCTGTAAGTACATGGGTTGATACCCATAGTTACGTGGAATGTCAGGCTGTGCAAAAGGAAATCGCATATACTTACGAGGTGGATTTTGCAAAATATAAGAAACGTGCCAATACCACTCTGTTGCGTCAGACCTTACATAGTGCCGCACACCAGATAGGAGGCAAGTTTGTATACAGTCAGGTGTCTCGTGATTTCAGGTCGTACCAAATAAAGGAAGCTCTGAGTTTGCTCACGCTTGCCGGATTGCTCGTCCCCGTATGCAATACGGCTGCCAACGGATTTCCTTTAGGTGCAGAGGCTGATGAAAATTGCGTAAAATACCTATTCTTAGACAGTGGATTGTTGCTTGCCATCTTGGGTATGGATTTCGGCAATATCACCTCCATATCAGAAGACATATTGATAGGCAATGCAGCTGACCTTGTCAACAAAGGGCACATCACGGAGATGGTGGCAGGATTGGAAATCATCAAGAACCAACAACCTGATAATGTTCCTTCTCTTTATTTCTGGATGCGTGAGGCCAGAGGAGCCTTGGCAGAAGTCGATTACATTCTGGCAAAGGATATGAAAATCTTACCCATCGAGGTCAAAGCTGAAGTAAAAGGAGGCATGAAGAGTCTTTATTCTTTTGTCCAAGCGAAAGGCATCACGCATGCTGTTCGTACTTCGCTCGAAAATTTTGGACGATTCACAAAGGGGGATTGCGTCATGGATATTTATCCTTTATATGCTCTCCGGAATCTTGTTGGAACTTGAAAGAATTGTTTCCTACCATTATTCCAACTTGTGCTGATTATTCTAACACCCTGTAAAACAGAAGTCATATAAATGAACGAAATACTATAAAATCGTTGCATGTAACATAATTGCCATGTAATGAACGAATTTTTCTCTGTTGTCAATAAGGGATTTGCTATCTTTGCTGCCAGAAATTTGAATAAACAATAAATAGAATTACTATTAACAAAACCTTTATTTACATGGAGAAAATGAAAACTCTATTGATGAGCATCTGTTTGTTGCTCGTCAGTGCGGTATCATTCGCCCAGGTCGAAGAGGCAAGTGGAAATGTTACCGACAACAGTGGAGAACCAGTTATTGGTGCCACTGTCATCGTAGTGGGGGGACAGGGAAATGCAGGTACTGTTACCGATATTGACGGTAACTTTACGGTGCAGGTTCAGTCCGGTTCTAAACTTACTATCTCTTTTATGGGGTATAAGACTCAGGTGGTGAAGGCTGCCAAGGGTCTGCGCATCGTTCTCGAAGAAGATGCCAAGTTGCTCAACGAGGTAGTTGTTACTGGTTATACCACTCAGCGCAAGGCCGACCTGACAGGTGCCATCTCGGTAGTCAGCGTTGACGAGATAGCCAAGCAGAACGAGAACAACCCTATCAAGGCTCTTCAGGGCCGCGTTCCTGGTATGAATATTACAGCTGACGGTTCTCCTTCAGGAACTGCCACCGTACGTATTCGTGGTATCGGTACGCTGAACAACAATGATCCTCTTTATATTGTTGATGGTGTGCCAACCAAGTCTGGTATGCACGAACTCAATGGTAATGACATCGAGAGCATTCAGGTGCTCAAGGATGCTGCTTCGGCTTCTATCTATGGTAGCCGTGCAGCCAATGGTGTCATCATCATCACTACCAAGAAAGGCAAGGAGGGCAAGGTGAAGGTCGACTTCGATGGTTCTATCTCGGTTTCTACTTACGCTCATAAGATGGATGTCCTCAATGCAAAGGAGTTTGGTCAGGTGATGTGGCGTGCCTATATGAACGATGGCATGGATCCTAACACCAATGGTCTGGGCTACAGCTACGACTGGAGCTATAACGAGCAGGGCAACCCTGTGCTCAACGGCATCAGTATGAAGAAGTATCTCGATGATGCGGGTACAACACCTGCTGCTGATACTGATTGGTTTGATGAGACAACTCGCACAGGTGTAGTACAGCAGTATAACGTATCTGTTAGTAAGGGTTCAGACAAGGGTAGCAGTTTCTTCTCTTTGGGTTACTACAAGAACTTGGGAATTATCAAACATTCTGATTTCAACCGCTTCTCAGCTCGTATGAATACAGAGTACAAACTCTTGAAGAATAATAGTCTTACTGTAGGCGAGCACTTCACTGTCAACCGTACTTCTGAGGTTGCGGCTCCTGGTGGCTTCTTGCAGAATGTGTTGCAGTTCAATCCATCTCTGCCTATCTATACTGAGGATGGCAACTATGCAGGTCCTGTAGGAGGTTATCCAGACCGTTATAACCCTGTAGCAGTATTGGAACGCAACAAGGACAACCGTTATACCTACTGGCGTATGTTTGGTGATGCTTATGTAAACCTCAACCTCTTCAAGGGCTTTAACATCCGTTCCACCTTTGGTCTCGATTACTCACAGAAGCAGCAGCGATTCTTTACTTATCCTGTTACCGAAGGTAATGTGGCTAACGACAAGAATGCAGTAGAGGCCAAGCAGGAACACTGGACCAAGTGGATGTGGAATGCTGTGGCTACATATAACAAGGAGATAGGTCATCATCGCTTCGACCTCATGGCAGGTATGGAGCTTAATCGTCAGGACGACATCTACTTCTCTGGTTACAAGGAAGGTTTCGCAGTACTCAACCCCGATTATATGTGGCCTGATGCAGGTACTACCGGAGCACAGGCTTACGGTGGAGGATCAGGCTATTCGCTCGTGTCTTTCTTCGGTAAGGCCAACTACAACTATGCCGACAAGTACATGGCTTCGTTCACCATCCGTCGTGACGGTAGCTCTCGCTTCGGTAAGAACAACCGTTACGCCACCTTCCCATCTGTATCTGCAGGCTGGCGCATCAATCAGGAGAACTTCCTGAGGAAGGCTTCTTGGATTGACGACTTGAAGATTCGTGCTTCTTGGGGACAGACTGGTAACCAGGAAATTGACAACTTGGCTCGCTATACCATCTTTGTTAGCAACTATGGAGTGAGCGAGAATGGTGGTCAGAGCTATGGTACCTCTTACGATATCGCAGGAACCAATGGCGGAAGCACATTGCCTTCAGGTTTCAAGCGCAACCAGATTGGTAACGACGACATCAAGTGGGAGACAACCACACAGACCGACTTGGGTCTCGACTTCGCCTTCTTTGGCAATACACTCTATGGTAACTTTGACTGGTACTTCAAGAAGACCAAGGACATCTTGGTTTATATGCCAGGTATCGCCGTTATGGGTGAGGGAAGCTCACAATGGATCAATGCAGGCGAGATGGAGAACCGCGGTTTCGAGTTCAACATCGGTTATCGCAACAAGACCAACTTCGGTCTGAAGTATGACATCACAGCCAATATCTCTTCTTATCGCAACGAGATTACAGCCCTGCCTACTACTGTAGCAGCTAATGGTACCTTTGGTGGTAATGGTGTGAAGAGTGTTGTCGGTCATCCTATGGGTGCACAGGTAGGATATGTATGCGATGGTATCTTCAAGAGCCAGGAGGAAATCGATAACCATGCCACTCAAGAAGGTGCTGGTCTTGGTCGTATGCGCTGGAGAGACCTCGACCATGATGGTAAGATTACTGAGCTTGACCAGACTTGGATTTACGATCCAGTGCCAGACTTCACTTATGGTTTCAACGTCTACTTGGAGTATAAGAACTTCGACTTCACAGCTTTCTTCCAGGGCGTGCAGGGTGTGGACATCATCTCCGACCTGAAGAAAGAGACCGACATCTGGGCAGGTCTTAACATCGGCAATCTGAACAAGGGACATCGTCTGTTGAATGCATGGTGTGTGGACAATCCATCCAGCAATATTCCTGCAGTTACCCTTTCCGACAATAATAACGAGAAACGTGTATCTACTTATTGGGTAGAGAATGGCAGTTATCTGAAACTGCGCACTATCCAGTTGGGTTACAATTTGCCACAGAACATAGTCTCTAAGCTATCTATGCAACGTCTGCGTATGTATGTCAGCGCACAGAACCTGTTCACCATCAAGAGCAGTAGCTTTACTGGTGTAGATCCTGAGAATCCAAACTATGGATATCCTATACCACTTAACATTACATTTGGTCTTAACGTAACATTCTAAAAGAGTCAAAATATATGAAAAAGATATTATATTCAGTCCTTACCGTTCTTGCTTTGGTGGGTACGACAAGTTGTTCTGACTTCTTGGATGACCAGAAACCGCAGGGCGTGCTCGACAGCGATATGGTGAAGGAGCCAAGCAATGTGGATAATCTTGTTATCTCGGCTTATGCTGTCTTCACAACAGCCGAAGATGTCAACTCATCCTTCTCGATGTGGAACTTCGATGTTCGCAGCGATGATGCCTATAAGGGTGGCAACGGAACCAGTGATGGTGACGTGTTCCATCAGTTGGAGATAGAGCAGGGTGTGCTTACCACCAACTGGAATATCAACGATATGTGGGTGCGCCTTTACAACTGTATCTCACGTGTCAACTCTGCCATCTCTGTGCTTGAGACCACCAGCGACAGCTATCAGCTCAAGGCTCAGCGTTTAGGCGAGATGAAGTTCTTGCGTGCCTACGCCCACTTCCTGTTGAAGCGTCTCTATAAGAACATTCCTTTCATTATGGATGCCAACCTGAAGCAGGAAGACTACAACACTCTTTCCAACACCGAGTTTACCAATGATGAGGGCTGGCAGCAGATTATCAACGATGTGGAGTATGCCTATAGTGTGCTTCCAGTGAAGCAGACCGATAAGGGTCGTCCTTCCAAGGCAGCAGCTGCAGCCTTCCTCACCAAGGCTTATCTCTATAAGGCTTATCGCCAGGATGATCCTTCATCCAATCAGGTGACCAGCATCAACAGAGAAGACTTGCTAAAGGTCATCGAGTATAGCAATCCTGACATCTATAGCGCAGGTGGCTTCGATCTCGAGGCTGACTTCCACAACAACTTCCGTCCTGAGACACAGTACGAGAATGGTGTGGAGAGCATCTGGGCCATGCAGTATTCTATCAACGACGGTACCAAGTATGGTAACCTGAACTGGAGCTACGGTCTTATCGTGCCTAATATCCCTGGTGTTACCGATGGAGGTTGTGACTTCTACAAACCCAGCCAGAATCTTGTGAACGCCTATCGTACCGATGCCGACGGTCATCCTTTCATTGACACCTTTAATAATAAGGACTACGACTTGACACAGGATGCTGACCCACGTCTGTTCCTCACTGTAGGTCTGACTGGTCTTCCATACGAGTTCAACAGCAAGTACATGATGGACGCCAGCTCCACATGGAGCCGTTCTAACGGACTTTATGGTTATTATGTAACCTTGAAGCAGAACGTAGATCCTGATTGTGGTTACATGGTAAAGGGTTCTTGGTGGGGTACACCTATGAACCGCATCGTGTTCCGTTATGCCGACGTACTCTTGGAGCGTGCTGAGGCTTATGCGCAGCTCAACGAGACGGGTGAGGCCATCAAGCTGGTCAACAAGATTCGCCTGCGTGCCAAGCAGAGTACAGGTATGATAGCCAATTATCCTTCTGACTATGGCGTGAAGTTCAATATCTCTACCTATAATGGTTCTTACAGCCAGGAAGATGCTCTGAAGATTGTGAAGATGGAGCGTCGTTTGGAGATGGGTATGGAGAGTGAACGCTTCTTCGACCTCGTGAGATGGGGTGAGGCAGAGAAGGTGCTCAACAAGTACTTTGCTGAGGAGACCAACAACTGCTCTATCTATGGAGATGCTCACTTTACTGCCAACAAGAATGAATATCTGCCAATACCTTTCTCACAGGTAGCGGCTTCCGACGGACATTACACACAGAACATAGGAGGATGGTAATATGAAGAAATTATTATTTATATTGATGGGCATTCTTGCCCTCACAGCCTGCAGCGAGGATAATGTGTCCGACCTGCAGCTCACAGGAGGCTGTTCTGTTACTGAACTGGCACTCGATGATTATGAAGGAACAGTAGACAAGGCTGCACGTACCATTACCGTACGCGTGCCTGAGACCTACGACATCAGTCAGATGGCCTTGAGCAAACTCACACTCAGCGATGGTGCTGTGTGTGATGCCAAGGTGGGCGACAAGATGAATATGCTCCTTGCACAGACCTTGCGCGTGCAGAATGGCGATGTGTTTCTCGACTGGACTCTCGTTGCCAAGCGCGATGAGGCAAAGATTCTCTCTTTCAAGGTGAATGGTATCTATACAGGAGTCATTAACGAGAGCAGCAAGACTATTAACATTAATGTGCCAAAGACGGTGGACATCACCAAGCTGATACCTTCTATCAAGGTGAGCGAGAATGCTACTGTCGCACCAGTTTCGGGTGCACCAGTCGACTTCACGAATCCTGTGGCCTATACCGTAACCAACAATACGGCTACAAGCACCTACATTGTAACCGTCAATCAGATAGGCAAGCCTACTGCTGTATTCGCAAGCTTGGCTCTGACGATGGACGAGCTGGTGCCTGAGGAGAAGGCTGCCTGCGAGTGGATGCTCGCGAATGTGGACAACTCTATCTATGCTTCGTTTACTGATATCAAGAATGGCAATGTAGACTTGAGCGAGTGTAAGGTGATATGGTGGCACTTCCACAAAGACGGTGGAGTGGACGGTAAGGCAAAATTCGAGCAGGCTGCTCCTGAGGCTATTGCCGCACAGGCTGTGCTGAGAGACTACTATAAGGCTGGTGGTTCCTTCCTCTTCACACGTTACGCTACCAATATGCCTGGTGAGTTGGGTATCGACAAGAACGGATTGGCGCCTAATAACTGCTGGGGACAGGTGGAGAATGATGCCGAGACTTGTGGAGGTCCTTGGGAATTCAAGATGGGCAATGATGCTGCAGGTTATCATTCCGACCACGCCATCTATCAGGGACTGGTGAAAGGTGATGACGCCAACAGTGTATACACTACTGATGCCAACTACCGCATAACCAACTCTACAGCTCAATGGCATATTGGAACTGACTGGGGTGGTTTTGACAACTATGCCGTATGGAGAGAGAAGACTGGTGGTATCGATCTTGGTTATGGTGGCGATGGAGCCATTGTTGTCTGGGAGTACCCAGCAACAGGTACTTCTGGTAAGACGCTCTGTATAGGTACTGGTTGCTACGACTGGTACAGCGTAGGTCCTTTCACCGAGAAGTTCCATGCTAATGTGGCCCTCATGACCAAGAATGCATTTAATTATCTTATGAACCATTAACAATAAACAAAAATGAAGACAATGATAAATTCTATAATATTGGCGTCATGCCTCGCTTTGCCTCTCGCTTCATGCAGCGACAGCGATGCAGCCCCCGAGCAGAAGGACTGGTCTACCACCACTTATTTCAACTCATCCGATGCTGCAGCACAGGATACTTATTACAAGCCTGCTGTGGGCTATGTGGGCGACCCTATGCCTTTCTTCGATCCAGTGGCTGGCGATTTCAAGGTGTTGTATCTGCAGGACTTCCGTCCTAATCCTGAAGGCACTTACCACCCCATCTGGGGTGTAAGTACCAAGGATGCTGCCCACTATACTGCTTTGGGTGAACTGGTTTCTTGTGGCACCCTGAAGTCGCAGGATGCTGCCATCGGTACTGGTTCTACCATCTACGATGAGGCAAGCAAGCTTTACTATACGTTCTATACAGGTAATAAGTATAAGCCTACAGGTGACGAGAGCGCACAGGCTGTGATGGTAGCAACTTCTGCCGATTTCAAGACCTGGACCAAGGATCGTACTTTTTTGATCAAAGGTCAGGATTTCGGCTACGATAAGAACGACTTCCGCGACCCATTCGTGTTTAAGGGTGATGATGGCAAGTTCCACATGCTTGTCTCCACCAAGAAGGGTGGCAAGGGTAGCTTAGCTGAGTTCGTATCTGACGACTTGAAGAACTGGACTGACAATGGTGTGTTCATGACCATGATGTGGGACCGTTTCTACGAGTGTCCTGACCTCTTCAAGATGGGCGACTATTGGTACTTGGTGTATAGCGAACTTCATCATGCTGTACGCAGAGTGCAGTATTTCAAGGGAAGAACACTTGACGAGTTGAAGGCTTGTACCGCCAATGATGCGGCAAGATGGCCTGATGGTCACGAGGGCTTCCTCGACAGCCGTGGTCTTTATGCCGGCAAGACTGCCAGCGATGGTACCAACCGCTATCTGTGGGGCTGGTGTCCTACCCGAAGCGGTAAGGACAATACTGCTGTGGGTGCTTCGCCTGCAGAGCCAGAGTGGGCTGGCAACTTGGTTTGCTATAAGCTCATCCAGCACGAGGACGGTACGCTGACACTCGGACAGGTTGATGCTGTGAGCGAGAAGTACAACCAGGATGTTGCCGTAGAGGTGAAGGAGAGCCAGAACATGACCGAGGCAGATGGCACTTATACGCTTGCAGGCAATGCCGAGCAGCCTGATGCCTACATGCTGATGGGCCGCTTGGGCAGTCACAACAAGATCAGCTTCACCGTCACCACTTCCAACAAATGGGATAAGTTTGGTATCTCTATGGTTCGTGGCTCTGACTCTAAGAAGTATTACACCATGGTTGTCAACCCAGAGGATGAGAACAACCGCAAGGTAAACTTTGAGGAGCAAGGCGTAGAGGGTAAGGGCTTCATTGCCGGAATTGATGGCTACGTGTTTGCCCGTCCTGCCGACAATGTGTACAACGTCACCATCTACACCGACAACAGTATCTGTGTGATGTACATCAATGATGTTTGCAGCTATACCAACCGCATCTATGGCATTCAGAAGAACTGTTGGAGTATCAATAGCTATAATGGCGCCAACGTCAAGATTAGCAATCTGAAGATCAGTCAGTATTAATTGAGAAAGTAGATCAGACACATCGTTTTTTCAAAACACCATAACTTTGCGAGGCTCATCTCCCTTTTTGGGGGATGGGCCTTTTTCGTTTTTTTAGGAATCTTCCCCATTTACGAAAATGAGAATGATAAAATACAGCTGCATGAACTCATATTCGGAAAGTTAGGAGCAGACTCCTGAATGGACTTCAATCAATACGGGGAACTACTCATCCCATTCCTCGAATTCCAATTCCAGTTCCTTGTACTCGGGTTTGTGGGTGCTGTTCTCACGGTCTTCTTTCTTGGCTTCTTCGCTTGTGGCATTGCTCACTGAGAGGCCAATGAGGCGGATGGGGTGGGCGGAGGAATACTCCACCTGCTTGAGCAGAAGTTTGGAGAGAGGCAGTATGTCGGCCTTGCTCTTCAGAATCTTGTCTTGCGAGATGCTTCTTGTTATCTGGGTGAAGTCGGCAAACTTGATTTTCAGGGTGAGGGTGCGGCCTTCGAACTCGCTGCGGGCTATGCGGGTAAGCAACTCCAGGACGGTGTGATAGAGTTGTATGATGACGGCAGAGGGAGTGTATATATCCTCTAAGAAAGTCTGTTCGCATCCCACAGACTTCCTTTCGCGATACGTAACGACGGGGCGATTGTCGATGCCACGTGCAAAATGGTAGAAGACATGACCGGCCTTGCCAAAAACCTCGACGAGATGCTGTTCTGAAACCTTACGCAGGTCGGCTCCGCGGTAAATGCCCATGTAGTGCATCTTCTGCAGAGTCTTCTTGCCTACGCCCCAAAAATCTTCCACGGGCAGTTGAGAGATAAAGTCGAGAGCCTTGTCGGGGTGAATGGTGCAGATGCCGTCGGGCTTGCGATAGTCGGAAGCCACCTTGGCGAGAAACTTGCAATAGCTGATACCTGCCGATGCGGTGAGTCCTGTCTCTGCTTTGATGCGTGCCTTGATTTCGCGTGCCACATCTACAGCCAGCTCTATACCTTTCTTATTATGGGTGACATCGAGAAAGGCCTCGTCGATGGAGATAGGATCTATGAGGTCGGTATAATCCTGGAAGATGTGGTGAATCTGCTGCGACACCTCTTTGTAATGTTCGTGTCGGCAAGGCACGATGTTGAGGTCGGGGCAGAGGCGCTTGGCCTGCGCGATTGACTGTGCAGAATGTACTCCGAAGCGACGTGCCTCATAGCTGGCAGTAGACACCACACCGCGTGGACCGTCGAAGCCTACCGCAATGGGTTTGCCCCGAAGTTCTGGATTGTCTCTTTGCTCTACTGCCGCAAAGAAGGCATCCATATCAATGTGTATGATTTTTCTATTCTCCATTCTCATGCAAAAATACAAATAAATCCTTGTTTATGCAAATTTCATTTCTATCTTTCTCAACTTTCGCTGGGTTCAGGAGTTTAGATGATAAAGGAGTTATCACTCCCTTCGGTCGTTAAAAGTTATAGCCATCAGAACGTCGTTTTCGCATCCCTATAGGGACGAGGCTCCATCCCTATAGAGATCGAGGTCAATCTTCCATACGGAATGTTGCCGTAAACGTTGTTTCTTTCATTGCTCCATACGGAATGTTGCCGTAAACGTTGTTTCTTTCATTGCTCCATACGGAATGTTGCCGTAAACGTTGTTTCTTTCATTGCTCCATACGGAATGTTGCCGTAAACGTTGTTTCTTTCATTGCTCCATACGGAATGTTGCCGTAAACATTGTTTCTTTCTTTGCTCCATACGGAATGTTGCCGTAAACATTGTTTCTTTCATTGCTCCATACGGAATGTTGCCGTAAACGTTGTTTCTAACAGCACGCCTGTAGGAAGGGAAGAAGCTCTTGGCCCGTACTTAAACCACTTGCGAAACTTGAGTAAATATAGAAAAAAGAATCGAATAATCCAAACGTTTTAATAAAATTGTTATCGCAAAAGGGGGTATACCTAACATTGTCTTTGACTTCTCAAACTTTCGAAACAAGCGAAAGTTCTCATACTTAAATAGAGAATTTTGTGATAAAATAATTAATGGCAGCCAGCAACTCGTCAAGATTATTTTTGATAACGTCTAATACAATATCTCCGTCAATATCAAAATAACCATGTGCAATATGGTTACGAATGCCTATGACATCTTGCCAAGGTATTTCTGGACGTTCATCTAACAAACGGGATTGGGTTAATTTATCTATCTGTTTAACCCCTTCTCCAATAGCCTCTATAAGCATACAACTGGCTGCAAGATTTTTCATGCCTTCTGGCGTACTATAGTAGTCATCTACATTTAGTATATCCTTATTCCAATCTTGCAATTGTTCTATAGCTTTTTTTATTTGCAATAAGGTACCTGCTATTCTATTTGATAATGTATATTCCGTCATGTTCTATTTCTTTAAGAAGGTATGGATTGATACGTTTGTGTATTCTTACTATATCGACTGAGCATTCCAGTAAGTTTTCTAAAAAGCGCTTAAGTCTGACAACAAGAAACATTTTCGGTTCCATATCTACACATATATCAACATCGCTACCTTCTTTCTGTTCATTTCTGGAAACAGAACCAAAGAGACGTAATGATTTTACTCCGAAGTTGCTTTTTAGTTCTTCGGCGTGAGATAAAATCAGTGAAATGTAGTATTCTCTTGACTTCATAATCATTGTCTTTTTATTCAGGTATGGATCATGCAAATCGAATGCATAGCGTCAAGCTTGCTTGAACGTTTTGCTGAGTGCAGCTTATCTTCTGCAAAGATAATGCAAACGAGCGTAGAATATCAAGCTTGCTTGAATATTCTGCCGAGTGCAGCTTATCTTCTGCAAAGATACAAAAAATATCTATTAATGCAATAGTAATGAATGAAAAAGTACTGATTTTACTCAATACGACTATTTTAACGAAAATACAGAACTCGGTGATGAGGGGGGTGAAGATAAAAAAAGCCGACGAAGTTTCGTCGGCTGATGGCTGTGATGGTTTAGGGGGGATTTTGTTCTCATAACCCAGTCGCAGAGAACCTGTCCTATAATAAAATTTACTTAATAAAATTGTTATCGCAAAAGAAATGACTTTTATGTTGAATCTTGGGATTGATGGAAAGGAAGCCGTCAAGATTGAAAAAAAAGGTGTGCCACTAATCCGTGGCACACCCCTTTATGTAAATATAAGTGTGGTTTTATTTCTGGCACTCCTTGCATGGAGTCCAGGGCTTCAGCTGCTTGAAGAAGTCGTTGCCCTTGTCGTCTACGAGGATGAATGCAGGGAAGTCCTCTACGGTAATCTTCCAGATAGCCTCCATGCCGAGCTCTGGGTACTCTACGCACTCGATGCTCTTGATGGAACTCTGAGAGAGAACGGCAGCTACACCACCGATAGTTCCGAGGTAGAAACCACCATGCTTCTTGCAGGCCTCTGTCACGATGTCGCCACGGTTGCCCTTGGCAATCATGACCAAGCTGGCGCCATGATCCTGGAACTCGTCAACGTATGGGTCCATACGATTGGCTGTGGTAGGACCCATAGAGCCACATGGATAACCCTCTGGAGTCTTGGCAGGACCAGCATAGAGGATAGGGTGGTTCTTGAAGTACTCTGGCATCTCCTCGCCAGCATCCAAGCGAGCCTTGAGCTTGGCATGAGCGATGTCACGAGCCACGATGATGGTACCCTTCAGGTTGACACGGGTGCTGACAGGATACTTGCTCAACTCAGCGCGTACGGCGTCGATACCCTTGTCGAGGTCGATCTCGATACCCTTGGTACCCTCACCTGGGTTGCGGAGTTCCTCAGGAATCAACTCTGTTGGGTTCTCGTCCATCTTCTCCAACCAGATACCGTCCTTGTTGATCTTAGCCTTGATGTTGCGGTCGGCAGAGCAGCTTACACCCATACCGATAGGGCAGCTGGCACCATGACGGGGCAGACGGATGACACGGATGTCGTGAGCCAAGTACTTACCGCCGAACTGTGCACCCAAGCCAATCTTGTGAGCCTCATTGAGGAGCTTGTTCTCCAAGTCGATGTCGCGGAAGGCACGGCCGGTCTCATCACCTGTTGTAGGCAACTCATCATAGTACTTGATAGAAGCCAGCTTCACGGTAAGGAGGTTCTTCTCGGCAGAAGTACCACCGATAACGAATGCGATGTGGTAAGGAGGACATGCTGCTGTGCCGAGGCTCTTCATCTTCTCAACGAGGAATGGAAGCAATGTACCCTCATTCTGGATAGTAGCTTTGGTCATAGGGTAGAAGTAGGTCTTGTTGGCAGAACCGCCACCCTTGGCAACCATCACGAAGCGATACTCGTCGCCCTCGGTAGCCTCGATGTCAATCTGGGCAGGCAGGTTGCAACGTGTGTTCACCTCGTCATACATGTTGAGAGGAGCATTCTGTGAATAACGGAGGTTATCCTGTGTGTATGTGTTGTAAACACCAAGGCTCAAAGCCTCTTCGTCCTCAAAGTCAGTCCATACGCGCTGACCTTTCTCGCCATGAATGATGGCAGTACCAGTATCCTGGCAGAATGGGAGAATGCCCTTTACGGCAGTCTCTGCGTTGCGGAGGAACTGGAGCGCTACGTACTTGTCGTTCTCAGAAGCCTCTGGGTCGGTCAAAATCTTAGCTACCTGAGCATTGTGCTCACGACGGAGCATGAACTCTACGTCGTGGAAACCCTGCTGTGCCAGCAAAGTCAAAGCTTCTTTAGAAACCTTGAGGATTGTCTTACCCTCAAACTCTCCTGTGCTTACGCCTTCTTTAGAGATAAGGCGGTACTCTGTCTTGTCCTCTCCAAGCTGAAACATTGGAGCGTACTTAAAATCTGGAGCTTTTGCCATAATGTTTTTTTGTTGTTATTATACTGTTGAAATATTCAAGTTGTTTTGTTTTGTCAAGAATTTGAGAATTAAAGAATTCTTCTTTTTCCTACCCCTTATCTGTTGAATTATTGAGAAAGAAGTTCGCACAGCGAACAGACTTCCTGCCAATCTTCATTCTTCCTAATGATTAGCCTTGGAATATTCTTAAATTCTCTCAAGTTTCGCAAGTTTTACCCCACACGCCCTGAAAGGGCAGAAGCTCTTAGCCCAGGGCAACGCCCTGGGTTATTACGGACGCAAACCTGTCGCCCTGTAAGGGCAAAAGCTTTAAAACTCCAGGCAAAACATAAGGCTTTTGCCCTTACAGGGCGCCTTGCTGATTGCTATTATACCCAGGGCGCTGCCCTGGGCTATGAGCTTTTGGGCCTTCAGCCCGTACTTAAGCTACATGCGAAAGTTCAGTTAAATTCTCAAATTCTTGACAATAAATCAGAATCCGAAGATCTCTTCCTGAGAGAGGCGCTTGATAGGCGCAATCTTCTCGAGGCTCTTCATGTCGAGGTCTTTCTCGTTGCCGAGGATGACCATGCGGTAAGGCTTGCCTACGATATTCTGCTTCTCGAAGTTAGTGATGTCCTGAAGTGTCACGTTCTGGAGCGCCTCATAGAGCTTCTTGTTGGGATCGTAGTCGAGTCCCTTCAGCTTGGCATTGAAGTAAGCGTAGAGCACATTGTCCTTAGTGGTACGCATACTCTGCAGGCTCTTGATGAGGCTCTGCTTAGCCAGGTTGAATGCAGCCTCGTTCTGTGGCAGGTTGTTGATGATCTCGTTGAACACGTTGATGCAGTCCATCATTTTGTCGCTCTGCGAGATGATATGAGTGAAGAAGTATTCTGTATCGTTCTTACGACCAGGACGTACATAATAAGAGCCTGCGTTGTAAGCCAGACCTCTTGTCTCGCGGAGTTCCTGGAAGACGATGGCGTTCATGCTTCCGCCAAAGTACTCATTGAAGAGCCCTACTACGGCAGCATTGTCGTCGGTGAAAGTCTTACCCTCGTTCTGGTACTGGCGCAGATAGATGTTCTTAGCCTCGTAGGGAGCAATGAGAATCTCGTTGCTCTGTGGCTGCTGCTTGGTGTACTCCTTGCCCTGTGGAGCAGGGATGAGTTTCTTGCCAGTCTTATGTTCTTTGGCGAGGAGGCTGTTGAGCTGTTTCTCGCTGTAAGGACCATAATAGAATACGGTGTGCTCGATATTGTCGAGTGCGCCCAGAAGGTTGATCAGCTCCTGTGGATCCATCTTGCGAAGGTCGGCAGGGAGAATCTGATTGCGGCTTGGGTTGTAAGGACCATATACGCAATAGTCCCACAAGCGTGAGAAGTTGGCCTTCTGGTTGGTCTTCATGTCGTTGCCATTCTTCTCTACGAGGTCCACATACTGGTTCCATGAAGTCTTGTCGGCTTTGGCATGATGCAGCAAGTCCTCCAAGAGGCTGAGTGCCTTAGGAAGGTTCTCGTTCAGACCATTGATGTTGATGCTGAGGCTCTTGGTGCCCTGTGCCACACTGTAGTTGCAGGCAATGTTATAGAAAGCCTGTTTGATTTCAGAGACGGTCTTCTTGTCGGTACCTATGTAGTCGAGATAATCAGCAGCATAGCTGTAGCGCATGTCATCCTCGTCGCCCAACTCATAACGGAAGGAGAGGTTGAAGAGGTCGTCCTGTGTGTTCTGCTTGTAGAGCAAAGGCAGCTTCTTGCTGGTCTTGGTGACGGTGAGGTCTTTCTTGAAGTCGAGGAACTCGGGCTGTATAGGAGCCACTTTTGCGTTCTTAATCTCCTTAACGAAATCGCTCTCATACTCGCGGTTGGCAGGTATAGGAGTGATGGCAGGCTTCTCTATCTTCTTGAGCGTCTTGTCCTCGCCGATGCGCTTGTATACACATACGAAGTTGTCGGCACGCAGATGCTTGTTGGCAAAGTCGATGATATCTTTCTTGGTCAACTTGCTCTGGCGGTCGAGCTGCTTAGCTACGTCTTCCCATTTCTGGTCGTTGATGAAGGCATCCACCATGATGCTGGCTCGGTTCTCGTTGTTGTCGAGTCCTTTGTAGAAGTTGAGCTTCTTGTTTGCCATGACAGCAGGAAGCAGTTCGTCGGCAAACTCGCCACGGCGCAACTTATCCATCTCGCCAAGCACGAGTGCACGAGTGTCTTCGAGCTTCTGTCCCTTGTTGGGCAGTGCCTGAACGATGAAAGCGGTGTAGTCGTGCAGACCATAGTTGAAGGCTCCTGCAGAGGCGAGTTTCATCTTCTGCTCCAGGTTTACCTCGAAGAGTCCTGCCTTGCCGTTGGCGAGCAGGTCGCTGATGACATCGAGGGTGTCGTTCTGCTGGTCGTTGACGCCCTTGAAGAGCCATGCCAGCATCATGTTTTCCTGCTCCTTACCGACAACCGTGGTGTCCTTTACTGCTGTGATGGCAGGCTGTGCCTCGAACTCAGGGCGTGACAGGTTGTCGCTCTTCTTCCATGAGCCAAAGTACTGGTCGATGAGAGCTATGGTCTTGTCGGGGTCAAAGTCGCCAGCCATGACGATAGCCACATTGTTTGGCACATAGTAACGGTGGAAATAGTTCTGTATGTTGATGATGCTTGGGTTCTTGAGGTGCTCCTGCTCGCCGATGGTAGTCTGTGTGCCATAAGGATGGGTAGGAGTGAGAAGGTTCCAGAGAGCAGCAAACTCCTTGGTGACATCGCTTGCCATGGAGATGTTCTTCTCCTCGTACACAGCCTCCAGCTCTGTATGGAAGCCACGGATGACCATGTTCTGAAAGCGGTCGCTCTGCACCTTGGCCCAGTTTTCTATCTCATTGTTTGGGATGTTCTCCACGTAGCAGGTGACATCATTGCTGGTATAGGCGTTTGTTCCCTCGCTACCGATGCTCGACATCAGCTTGTCGTACTCGTTGGGGATGTTGTATTTGGCAGCCAACTGTGAGATGGAGTCAATCTCGTGGTAAGCCTGCTTGCGCTGTGCGGGATCGGTGAGTTTGCGATAAGTCTCATAGCGGCGGGTTATCTCGTCGAGGTATGGCTTCTCCTTGGCGGCATCGATGGTACCAAACTTCTGGGTGCCTTTGAACATCAGGTGCTCCAGATAGTGGGCCAGACCTGTAGTCTCGGCAGGGTCATTACGCGAACCTGTTTTTACAGCGATGTTGACCTGCAAGCGAGGCTTCTCCTTGTTAACTGACATGTATACCTTCAGACCATTGTCGAGAGTATAGATGCGTGTTTGCATTGCATCACCTGGTACGGTGGTGTAATGATAGTCTTTTGCGCTGGCACAAAGCGCACCCGATGTGAAGAGTGCCGCCAGCATGATAGATTTTAAACTCATACTTTTATGATTTTATGTTGTATAAATGATTTTCATTTTTCCCCTTGTCTGCCATGAGCCTGTCCTTGGCTTTCCTGTTTGTTGGTTGCCACAGCTCAGACTCAGAGGCAGAAAGTCTTTATGTGGCAGGACTGATGGAGTTGGCAAAGTGCAGGAAGGTGTCTTCGTCCACGTCGCCCAAGTCGTATTCCTTCTGCGCATCTTTTCTGATGGCTTCGGTCCATAGCGATTTTGCCTCGTCGGCTCTGGTTTCTATCAGCGAGAAGGCTGCCGGTGTGGCTTCTTCGTAGAGCTGTCGGATGAGGCTGAAGGCATAAGCTTGATTGAAATCGGCATAATGGCTGTGAGCCTCGGACAATGCGTTGATAACAGACTCAATGTCTTCGGTTGTTCCGTCGATGATGCCTTCGACGAGTTGACTCTCCAAAGCCTGCGGTAGGAGCAGACCACCCAGATCGGTCCATGCTTCTTCGCCATTGTGGATGGCCTGTTCGGACAGTGGGGTATATTCATGTCCTTCTTCTTCTGCTGCTTCAGGAAGCGTGGCCTTCTTAATGACTTGACCTAAGTAGAGACTGATGAGCATGTCGTAGAAGCGGATGCCGGAAAGGAGTGAGCTGCGCGGAATGGTGAGTCCCTGATAGTGGTATTCCTGGCATTGATTTCCGCAAGTGGTACAGAGCTCTTGCAGAATGCGCCTTCCTTCTGTCGCCTTGCTGATGACAAAAGGCGAAAGCCACTCTTGGTTGATGATGCTCTTGCGGTGCTCGGCTGGTCGTAGGTCGCGCTTGGGCCACTTGTTGATGTCGCGGTAAAGTCCTACGGTGACAAGGTTTCTGCCAGGGATGAGTATGGTCTTCTCTCCCTCGCCAATAATATAGGAGAAGGGGAAGGCGGTTGTGTCGGGATGAGCCATGGTCTTGCCAAGACATACGGAGTAAGCACCGATGTGGGCAGGCAGGAAAAGGTAGGAGCCGCTGGCTGTCTTGGTGCCTCTCTCCAGGATGCCCCAGTGGATGGGACCCATCTTGTAGGCATGGTTGCTGAAGTTGGTGGCAGAACCGGCATTATAGAACGAAACCTGGCTTCCGATGATGAGCGAGCTCTTGTGATGAGAGGCTGAGAACGGACCGCAGAAGGCGGCACATGCTTCGCCATTGCTCATTACCGAGTTGGCAAAGAATACCGATGCCGATGCGGTGAAGCTGTTGTTTATCTGGCAGGCTTCTCCCACGAAGCAGTCTTGCAGGTTGGCTCCGTTGGTGATGCTTGCCCCATGGTCGATGATAGTGTTTTCGGCTATGACACCCGTTCCTATATAAACGCTGCTGGTAGCATCTCCCAGGAGGGTGCAGTCACTCAGCCGCTCTGCTCCGTTCACCTCGCAGTAGTCGTTGATGATGCAGTTGATAATCTCCTTGGTGTTGGCTATCTTCACATTGTTGCCTATCAGTCCGCGTTCGGGCAGTCGGCTGCTGACATATGCTCTGACGAACTGGAAAAGTGTCTCACGGAACTCCTTGTTATGAGAATGCTTGAGCATGAGTGCTGCCAACTGACTGCTCAGTTCGGAGAAAGAGATGATGTTCCCATCGCCAGCCTCGTTGAGTACACTGATGACATTGGCTTCTCCATAGGTAGCTCCCTCTGTAGTCTCTATTGTGGATACGTTGGACAGGTAGCACTCGTCACCGATGGTATAGTTATTGATGAATCCTCCTATGTTCTCGATGAGGCAATCGTCTCCGATGATGACATTGTGCAAGGTGGCATTGCGGATGCCCGAGTGCTTGTGAAAGCCCGGACTTACCTCGATGCTCTTGGCGAAGCTGCCTATGCAGACTTCTCCGTAGAGCATTACCTGACGCATGTGTTCGGGATTGAAGTCTTCTGCGACGTTGACGGAAGTCCAGTCCTCAGCCCAACAGCCATTCTGTTGCAGCTGTTCTATCTCTTCGGTGGTAAGCGGTCGGTAATCGTTCATAGTCGTTGTTTTTTATTCGTAGTCCTGATACAGGAAATCATTATAGGGATACTTCTGTACGTGCAGCTCGCGCACTTTCTTGTACAGAATATTGCGGAACTCGTCGATGTTCTCCTTGTTCTTGGCAGAGATGAAGAGACAGTCGTCGTGCAACTTTGCCATCCATGTGCGCTTGAGCTCGTCGAGAGTGATGTTTTCTTTCTGTATAGGAGTAAGGTCGTCTTCCTCCTTCTCTACCCAGGAGTAGTTGTCTATCTTGTTGAAGATGATCATCGATGGCTTGTCGGCGCAGCCCAGTTCCTTCAGGGTCTTCTCCACCACCTGTATCTGCTCCTCGAAATCAGGATGCGAGATGTCGACAACATGCAACAGCAGGTCGGCCTCGCGTGTCTCGTCGAGGGTGCTTTTGAAAGAGTCTACCAGGTCGGTAGGCAACTTGCGGATAAATCCTACTGTGTCGGCCAGGAGGAATGGCAGATTTTCCACCACGACTTTTCGTACTGTGGTGTCGAGAGTGGCGAAGAGTTTGTTCTCGGCAAAGACCTCGCTCTTGGAGAGCAGGTTCATAATGGTGCTCTTGCCCACGTTGGTGTAGCCGACAAGGGCCACACGGATGAGTCGGCCGCGGTTCTTGCGCTGAGTGGTCTTCTGCTTGTCTATCTCGGCCAGGCGTTCTTTGAGCAAGCTCATGCGGCCGAGGATGATACGACGGTCCATCTCAAGCTGGGTTTCACCAGGACCACGCAATCCTACAGAACCTTTACCGCCACCCGAGCCAGAACCACCGCCCTGGCGCTCAAGGTGAGTCCAGAGTCGTTGCAGACGAGGCAACATGTATCTATACTGTGCCAATTCCACCTGTGTCTTGGCGGCAGCAGTCTGGGCGCGCATGGCAAAGATGTCGAGAATAAGAGATGTGCGGTCGAGAATCTTTACCTGTAGCTCTTGCTCAATATTGCGTATCTGCTTGGCAGACAGCTCGTCGTCGAAGATGACCATTCCGATCTCGCGGTCTTCTTCCTCTTCTTCCTTAATGTATTGTTTGATTTCCTCGAGCTTTCCCTTTCCTACATAGGTGGTCTGATTGGGAGCGACAACCTTCTGCGTGAATCGCTTGACGGTTACAGCTCCTGCCGTATCGGCAAGAAATTCCAGCTCGTCGAGGTATTCCTTGGTCTTGGCTTCGTCCTGCTCCTTGGTGATAAGACCCACGAGAACGGCAGTCTCTGCCTTGACTTCTGAGATGACAAATTCCTTCATTGATTAGCTTGTTATTATATAATAGGTGCAAAGTTAATAAAAAAAGCTATTTCTATGGAATACTGACTGCATAATTTATGCTTTTTTTAAGAAAAAGGCTTGTTGGGTAACTGCTCAGTATCCCTATTGAAAACTTTTATAGAATAGAAAAGTCTCGAAATATGAAAGCGGCTTCGATAGTCAATGAAGCCTATTTCGTAGAGCAATGAAAGCGGCTTCGTAAG
>OBAI01000548.1_pt1 | contig 39959 bp, 31 predicted proteins | sample 1517461 | NCBI WGS metagenome assembly OBAI01 (sample SAMN04571696, study PRJEB22368) | human gut metagenome | biome: human gut; material: stool | host: Homo sapiens | place: Luxembourg | collected 2012-06-29
AAACAAATATAACAAGCATAATGAATAGTAACCATTATCAGCTGTTCACTATCCTGATAGGTTTTCGGACAGCCTCCCCCGCGTATGCCATTTGTCCACCGCTCATAGGAGCAGCAAGCAATGCCATAACCATACCGGCGGTCTTGACTTTCTTGTTCATAAGCAATTAAATTTAGTTATACTTGATTTTAGTAGAGTTAGAAACTTTGTAAATTCTCATTAGGACACAGCACAATGGTATAGACACATATTTATATGTATGCTCACTTGTTGTGTTATTATAACACGCATTAAGCTCTATCCTTAAAAACTAAGGGTCGAATTGTTGTTTTGTTTTTAGTTTATGATAAGACTTTTTAAATCTTATATTTTTTAGTGGTTTATGGAGACAAAATTACAAAATATGTTTAATATAATAAAGATAAATTTGAAACAATCTTTATTTATTAATATTCCTTAACATAATGTGCGACAAACTACACCATCTCACCATCTCACCATCTCACTACCTCACCACCACAACATAACAACTGTGGAACCAGTTCTACAACAATATTTGCATTTTTTATAGCTCAAAACTGTGAGTTGAGCGCGCTAAGAAATCTTTGGCTCGAAATTCTTGAGTTTTGAGAGATTCGTGTTATGTTGCTCATTGTCAGCGGTTTAAGTGGTGTGGTGAGAAGATGCACAATGTGCTGATACGCAAAAAGGGCTACATTTTCATGAAAATGTAGCCCTTTTACCTTCCAGCTGTAGTCGTTTTGCACTGCAACTGTAGTACATTTACCCTTAAAATGTAGTCCTTTTGCACTGCAAAACGACTACAAATGGCGAGCAGGAGTGTTTCTGACCCTTCAAAAACCGATAAAATCTGCGTTTGAAATCTCCAGATTCAAATTTTTATTTGTAACACTTTTTTACTGCTTGTACGATATTTGCATCAGCACACAACTTTCTTTATAGTCACGAATTATCATGTATAGTCACGAATAGTCATGAATTATCCATGAATGTTTGTGATTAATTAGTGAGCATTCAGCTTCTCCCTTACTTCTTCCATTATTCCGGTGAGTTCCTCAACCGTTGTAGCTCGCAGCATAGCTATGCGTGTCTGGCGGAAGTCGGGGATGCCCTTGAATATGGGCGAGGCAGCAATGTGGCGGCGTGTGTGCAGAATGCCGCGGTATTCGTCAATGCGTTCTACGTTGATGCGTAGCTGTTCGAGCAGGATGTCAAGCTTGCGGTCGAAGGTGAGCGACGTGTCTTCGGGACGGCCGTCGAGCAGGTCGCGCATCTCCTTGAATATCCATGGGCGGCCGAAGGTGGCGCGTCCCACCATCACGGCATCAACGCCGTAGCGGTCGAAGGCGTCGCGTGCCTGCTCGGGAGTGCAGATGTCGCCGTTGCCGATAATAGGGATGTGGATGCGCGGATTGCGCTTCACCTCGCCTATCAGCGTCCAGTCAGCTTCGCCCGTGTACATCTGGGCGCGTGTTCTGCCGTGAATGGTGAGCGCCTGGATGCCGCAGTCCTGCAGAGCCTCTGCCAGATCGGTGATGACCAGATTGTCTGAGTTCCATCCAAGGCGCGTCTTCACGGTGACGGGTGTGTTTACTGCTTTCACCACATTGCGTGTTATGTCGAGCAGCAGCGGTATGTTCTGCAGCATTCCGGCACCGGCGCCCTTGCCAGCCACCTTCTTTACGGGGCAGCCGAAGTTGATGTCGATGACGTCAGGATGCACTTCCTCAACGATGCGTGCCGCCTCGACCATCGACTCTACGTCGCGTCCGTATATCTGAATGCCTACGGGTCGCTCCTCGTCGCTGATGTGCAGCTTGCGCAGAGTGGCGTTGACCGAGCGCACCAGTGCCTCGGCACTTACAAACTCGGTGTACACCATTGATGCGCCGAATCGCTTGCACAGATGGCGGAAGCCTATGTCGGTGACATCCTCCATCGGTGCGAGAAACAGCGGACGTGGTCCGAACTCTATGTTGCCTATCTTCATTTAGCAGACTTTCGATTGGTTGTCGGTGGCGCTTACTCGAAGTAGTAGAGGAATGTGGCAATTCCGGTGAGTGCCTTCTTGGGCGACTCCTTTATCTCGATGGCAAACTTGATCTGTACCTTAGCAATGCCGCGCAGGTTCTCGATAGAGTAGAGGTCGGCAACGAGGCGTACGTGCTCGCCCGACTTTACAGCCTGGCCGAACTTCATCTTGTCCATACCGTAGTTGACCATCATCTTAAGGTTCTTCACCTCGATAATCTGATTCCACAGGCAGGGCAGCATAGAGAGTGTGAGATAGCCGTGAGCGATGGTCGACTTGAACGGGCTTTCTACTGCGGCGCGTTCTGCGTCAACGTGAATCCACTGGTGGTCGAGTGTGGCATCGGCAAACATGTTGATGCGCTCCTGCGAGAGTTCTACATAGTCGGATACTCCGATGTTCTTGCCGAGCAACGCGGCAAACTCATGATAGCTGTTGATGATTACTTTGCTCATAGTTGTATTTATTATTGTTTTTATGCGTATATTTTATGCAAAGGTAAGACTTTTATGCTATAATAGCAAAAAAAAGACCGGTTCCAATCAAGGAAACCGGTCTATTGCTTTTTACGTTTTATAATTGTCGTAGCAAGAATGTCATATATAGAGGTAGCGTAAGGAATTGTCCGCTGCTGCCTACGTTAAGGTCGCCAAGTTTAATGGCATGGTTTACGTGGTATTTCTCGGGGTGTGAGAGTATAGTCTTTGAGCTTTTGATGTTTCCGTCTTTAGCCTTCACTTCCACAAGTACGCATTCGCCTTTGTATCTTGTGACAAAGTCTACCTCCAATCCCGAATCCTTACGGAAATAGTACAATCGGCGTTTCATTTTGGTGAAGATATCAGCCACAAGATTCTCGAATATGGCTCCCTTGTAGGCATGCAGGTTGCCTTGCATAATATCAAACTGCGTACCATCGTCAAGCATAGATACAAACAATCCTGTGTCTGCCATATATATCTTAAAACAGTCGTCGATGGCATTTCCGTTGAGTGGTAGTTCGGTAATAGTGAGATTTCGACATCGGGTTATAATTCCTGCATCCTCAATCCATTGTATGCTGCCGGTATATTGTGAAGCTTTAGCACCTTTGCGGATAGTAGAATACTGAAATTTCTTGTATTCCTTGCTCAGTTGACGTGGTATTGATTCAAAACATTCGCGTATGCGTGGTTTGTCAGCATCAGAGGCATACTTCACCATATCTTCTTCATATTCAGCAACTATTCCTCGTTGTTCGGCAAGAACTCTGCCCATGTTGTGGGTATTGACAAATGTGTTTACTACAGATGGCATACCACCTACAACGGTGTATTGCAGTATGAGTTGACGCATTTTCTGATGAATAGCTTCGGGTACGGGCTGAATGCTGTCAAGGCATTCTGTGAGTTTGCCAATTATAGCTTCGCTTATCCCATTTGCCCAAAGAAACTCTTCAAAGTCAAGAGGATACATATCAATAATGGTTTCGTAGCCAACGGGGATTGACGTTTTTGAGCTTTCGTTGCCACTACTGTTTCGTCTTTCGCCATATCCTTTTACTCCAAGCAATGATCCGGTGGCAATAATGTCGTAGCGACCGTCCATCTTGAAGAATTTCAAGGCGGTACGTGCAGCAGGACATTCTTGTATCTCGTCTATTATTATACATGTTTCGTTGGCTACAAACTGACTTTGTGGTATCATGGCTGATAGATTCATGACGATGTCGTCAACCCTTTTTGACCCTTCAAAGGCAAGAGCATAATCAGAGTCTTGCATAAAGTTGAGATATACAACATTTGCATAATTCTCTTCTGCAAATTTCTGTACTATGAAAGTTTTGCCACATTGTCGGCAGCCTTTTATTACGAGAGGCTTGTGATTAGAATCGTTCTTCCACGCAATGAGTTCTTCCTCAATCTTACGTTTAAGCATGACTATCAATTGTTTAGGAGTGATTTACTTTTGTTTGTGTCACTTTTCCAAGGGACTTTTTGCCTATTCGTGCCACTTTTTCAAGGGACTTTTTGTGTGTTTGCGTCACTTTTCCAAGGGACTTTTGTGCAAAGATACACTTTTTTTACCCAAATAACAAGTTTTCAATGTGTGATAAACTGCCTTATAATAAACTTTTAGTTTTTTTGCTTGATATAGCATTATAAGCATTTGGCTTAACTTCTTAACTCCTTTAACTACTGAATACTCTGAACTTGCGAAAGTTCAGCAATTGTATTATACCGCCAGCTGTCATACAACAACCGTCAGTATGATGGGTCTACAGGAGGTTCGGGTCCTTGGTCGGGTTCTTATCAGAACCTTTACAAGATACATAAAGGTATAGAGAAGATAAGCAGTGCCAGTGCACTTTTAGAATCAGTAAAGAGCTAGTTGCTCGCTGAGTGCTACTTCTTCCGTGCATGGGTGTACTTCGACATGGAGAAGTTCTGGGGCACTGTGCCTTATGTTGACCACGCTCTATCTGTAAACGAAGAGACCTTCCTGCCGCAGACCAAGCGTGAGACTCTGTTCGACAACATGCTTGTATTACGGCAACAGCGACAAGGTGACACGTTCATGGAGTTTCCGTACCGGACTCTTCCCGACACAGGATCTCGTTGACTGCTACTTGCAGAAGGATGAGGCTGACGGCAAGTGGAAGCACTGGTGGGAGACCAAGCAGGCACAGGATCTTAACATCGCTGTTACAACAGACAAGGATGGCAACAAGCAGTACTCTGGTTCGGGCGACAACTATCGCAAGATGTTCGAGAACCGTGACAAGCGCTTCTATGCCACTGTGACTTACGATGGCGCCTATATGGGTCCGACAAACAATCCTATCTACCAGATTCAGACTTGGATTGACAAGACGACAATGGATGAGAAGACTCTGCAGTACAGTTCATTGCACACTGGTTATCGTAATATGGAGACAATTGAATCAGCTCCAACTAACCGTGGTTCAGCACAGACTATTAGTGGTTACTACTCTCGTAAGTACTCTCACTTCGACCAGTTTAACGATGACGGTACACTGAAGACCAATCAGCGCACTACATGCTACTTCAACATCCGTTATGCTGAGGTGCTTCTGAACCTGGCTGAGGCTGCCGTTAATCTCGACAAGTCGGCTGAGGCTATCGCCCAGATCAACAAGATACGTGAGCGTGCAGGCTTGAGCGCATACGATGGCGCTACCGGCAAGCAGAGCGTATACGATGAGGTGAAGGTAGAGCGTCGTCTGGAGTTCGCATTCGAGAATCCTGGCTTCCGCTATTTCGATCTTCTGCGTTGGGGCGAGGCTGAAGGCAAGACTGTAATTCCTGAGCTTAACAAGGCCTCACGCGGTATCATGATATTCCGTGTTGGCAAGCACAGCAATATCGCAGGCGAGAACGGCGTGGCTCTGGAGCCGGGTGAGACAAACACCGACGGCAAGAACTATGAGACACCGACATTCCGCACATATCCGATGGACTTCAGCTACTACAAGCGCAAATTCGACAATGTGCGCTACTGTTTCACACCGTATGCTGCCACAATGCTTATCTCTAACAAGCAGATACAGCAGAATCCGGGTTGGCATGGCTTCAAGTATCAGAGCAACAATTAATTTTCTAACAATTCGACACTATAAGACTTTTCAGTAAAATAAAGAACATCTATACAGGCGTGTTCGTGATGCTGGCAGCCATGGCAACTACAAGCTGCCAGACCGGACTGGAATATGACGATGTGCCTGAGAGCTATTACACTGATGTGAACTTGCGTTCATGCTGGGTAAGTTCGCGAGCTCTTTTCGAAGACTGCCTCTTTGCAAAGAACTACAATGGTGGAAAAGGCGAAATCACATCGGCAATAGGGAACTGTTCGGGAAGTAATATAATAATACTTGGCAAAGTAATATATATTAGTTTGCCAATGAATATATATATTACTTTGCCAATCAATTTTATAATATATTCTTTATCTCTCCTTCTGACAAGCCCGATGCTTGTATGATAGTTTCAATAGGCACTCCAAGAGAAAGAAGATTATATGCTATCTTTACCTTAGCTTCTTTTTCTCAACACCTCAACTGGGGAGCCGTGCCCTTTATCCTTAATCTCCGTCGGGAGCGTAGAAGTAGTCGTGCAATGGGTCGGGATATTCGAATATCTCGCCTTCGCGGAAGAATCGTTTCATCTCGATTTCGGCTGTCTCGATAGAGTCTGAAGCGTGGATGATGTTCTCCTGACCGCTCATTGAGAGGTCGCCACGGATAGTGCCGGGAGCAGCCTTGCGTCCGTTGGTAGCGCCAACTATGTTGCGCACAACGGTAACGGCGCTGTTGCCCTCAACGCACATGGCAATGACGGGAGCCGACTTCATCGAGGCTGTGAGCCACGGGAAGAAGGGACGGTCGACGAGGTGAGCATAGTGCTCGTTGAGGATAGCGTCGTCGAGCTGCATCATCTTCAATCCAACGATGCGCAGACCTTTGCGCTCAATGCGGTTGATGACTTCGCCTATGAGACGGCGCTGAACTGTACACGGCTTTAACAAAATCAATGTTTTTTCCATAAAGATAGTATTTAGTTGAATAAATATTTTTACTTCATATACAATTTCAAGGTAGTGGTCTGGTCGCCCACTTCCACGTTCTTGGTTTCCAATTCGCCCTTGCCGTTTGTGAACTTTACTGTGTACGACTGGTTCTTCTCTACCTTGAAGGTGAGTACGTCGTTCATGTCTTGCGTAGCGCCTGTGCTGCGACCGCCGAACAGCTTTTCCTCGTCTTTGAATACGTCCAGATTGGTGGCTACACGGTCGCCCGAATTCTCGGCATGCTCCTTGTCCTTGAACACCATTACTCTCAGGTCGACGTGCTGTTCGTCGGCAGGAGTGGCAGACAGCTGTGCTCTGTAGAGGCTTGTATAGCGGTCGGTAACGTTCTCGGCATGAACATAACGGATGTCCTTGTCCCATACCAAGGGGAAGTAAGAACCCGTAGGCTTGAACGACGCTGCGTATATAGCCTTGCGCAGGTCTTCCTTGATGGCCTTGCCGGCATCGGTCAGAAACCACGACTTGTCCAAGTCTTCCGAAGGATAATACTCAGTAAATCGCCATTTGCCGTCAATCCACACTTCGTTCCAGTTGTGGTTGCCACGGTCATCATACCACGCCGGAGTGCCAGCCACACGTGAGGGGATGCCCACAGCACGGAACGCATCGGTGAGCAATATCGACAGACCCGAACATGAAGCCATGTGCTGGCGCATCGACTCGTAAGGAGCCTGGTCGGGTTTCTCACGCTTAGTGTTATAGTCGACCAGCAGTTCGTCGCGTACATTCTTGTTGACAGAGTCGATAGCTTCGCGCATAGTCTTGCAGTTAGCCACATACTTCTTGAAGCGTTCGTAGAAGTCCTTGCGCCAGTTTTCGCGCTTCTCGTTAAGGTTGACATAAGCCACGACGTCGTTGAGGAATATGTCGTTGGGCACCTCTTTTGCCCACGGGAACTCAGCTCGTGCCTTATATGCATAATCCACATTCTCCAGCAGGAAATCGGCAGTCAGGGCCTTGGCATCCCTTTCGGGCATATACGAAATGAGGAAAGCCATGCCTTCTCTTTGTGTGGTAGGAGTCTGCTTCAATGCCTTCTTCAGTTCTTTGGCATTGCTGCCAGCCGTCTGCATAGTCTGGCTTATCAATTCCTGATACTGCTTGGGTACACCTGCATACTTGCTGCCTGTGCAGGCAGACATTCCTAAGGTCAAAAGTACAAGTAGACTTTTGATTTTCATAATTCTTATTCTTGAAATCATTTTTCTATAGTAGATTTAAATAACGTAGCAAATTTACATAAAAACTCACAAATGCAATCCATTGTAAATGTAAAAGATAGCTATTTTCTATATATTTTTGTGGTTTTACAATTATAAATCAGTAATTTTGCACCAATATGGATAATACAACAATAAAAGACTATGAGATAATGGCGCCCGTAGGCTCACGTGAGAGTCTTATGGCAGCCATACAGGCTGGTGCCGACAGCATCTACTTCGGTGTGGAGCAGTTGAACATGCGTTCACACTCTGCCAACCATTTCACCATAGACGACCTGCACGACATCGCTGCTATCTGTGCCGAGCACGGCATGAAGAGCTATCTGACCGTCAACACCATCATCTACGACGAGGATGTGGAGCTGATGCACCAGATAATCGATGCTGCCAAGAAGGCTCAGATTTCGGCTGTCATTGCGTCGGACGTGGCTGTCATGTCTTACTGTCGTGAAATCGGACAGGAGGTTCATCTGTCTACACAGCTCAACATCAGCAACGCTGAGGCTCTGAAGTTCTATGCTCAGTTTGCCGACGTGGTGGTGCTGGCACGCGAGTTGAACATGGACCAGGTGGCTTATATCTTCGAGCAGATAGAGAAGCAGCACATCTGCGGACCCAACGGAGAGTTGGTGCGCATTGAGATGTTCTGTCATGGAGCTTTGTGCATGGCGGTGAGCGGAAAGTGCTACATGAGCCTTATGAACACCGGACGCTCTGCCAACCGTGGCGAGTGCATGCAGATATGCCGCCGCTCTTATACCGTCACCGACAACGAGACGGGTACGCAGCTTGAGGTGGACAACAAGTACATCATGTCGCCTAAGGACCTCAAGACCATTCGTTTCATCGACCGGATGATGCGTTCGGGTGTGCGAGTATTCAAGATTGAGGGTCGTGCACGTGGCGCTGAATATGTATATAATGTGGTGCGCTGCTACAAGGAGGCCATTCAGGCTGTGCTCGACGGCGACTTCACCGAAGAGAAGAAGGACGAATGGGACAAGCGTCTTGCCACTGTGTTCAACCGCGGATTCTGGGACGGCTACTATCAGGGTCAGACTCTGGGCGAATGGAACAGCAACTATGGTTCGAACGCTACGGAGAAGAAGGTGTACGTTGGCAGAGGTGTCAAGTACTTCTCAAAGCTTGGTGTTGCCGAGTTTACGTGCGAAGCTGCCGAGTTCAGCGTGGGCGACAAGCTTCTCATCACGGGTCCTACTACCGGCGTGATGTATGTCGACGTGGACGAAATACGCTACGACCTCAATCCCGTACAGACTGCACATAAGGGACAACACGTGTCGTTCCGCGTTCCGGGCAAAATCCGCCCAAGTGATAAATTGTTTAAGATGGTTCTCAACAAATAACACCATCTCAACATAACAACACAACAACCTTTTTTTCAACGAAGAAAAATGACTATAAACGAAATACAAGATGAAGTCATTGAGCAGTTTCAAGACTTCACCGACTGGATGGACAAGTACCAGTTGCTGATTGACCTGGGTGGCGAACTTGAGCCACTCGACCCTAAGTATAAAACCGAGCAGAACCTCATAGACGGTTGTCAGAGCCGTGTGTGGGTGCAGTGCGACATGACAGATGACGGACGTCTGGTGTTCACTGCCGACAGCGACGCCCTCATCGTGAAGGGTATCATCGCTCTGCTTATTCAGGTGATAAGCGGACACACGCCGCGCGAGATTCTTGATGCCGACCTCTACTTCATCGACCGTATCGGTCTGAAGGACCATTTGTCGCCCACCCGTTCCAATGGATTGCTGGCTATGGTGAAGCAGATACGTATGTACGCTCTGGCGTATGAAGCGAAGAAGAATTAGGAATTTGGAATTTTGAATTTTGAATTGTCGGCTTTGCCGATTTTGAATTGTTCAATTTGGAATTTTGAGTTTTGAATTGGTCGGCTTCGCCGATTTGGAATTATTCAATTTGGAATTTTAATTATGAAATCGATATTCTCTATATTATTCGCATTTCTTGTGGTGGCAATGGCTTGTTCGTGCATGTCGTGCAAGAGTTCGCGCAAGTCGGCCACCGAGCCAGACACCGTTGCTCTTGTAGGTCCGACATTCTGTGCCGACTCGGCTTATGCCTTCTGTGCCAAGCAATGCAGCTTCGGACCGCGCCTTATGAACACCGAAGCACACGATAAGTGTGGCGAATGGATAATGAAGCAGTTTGCCAGCTACGGAATGAAGGTTGAGGCTCAGGACGCAGAGCTTAAGGCTTGGGACGGAACTATGCTCCGTTCGCGCAACATCTGGGCACGCTTCCGCCCCGAACTTACCACACGCATATTGCTGTGTGCCCATTGGGACACACGTCCGTGGGCAGACAACGACCCCGACTCTACCAATTGGCGCAAACCCGTTATGGGTGCCAACGACGGAGCAAGCGGTGTGGCTGTGATGATGGAGCTGGCTCGCATCATAAGCAACGACTCTACACTCAACGTAGGTGTCGACTTCGTGTGCTTCGATGCCGAAGACTACGGCACTCCGCAATGGTCATCGGCCCCCGACTCGCAAGACTCGTGGGCACTTGGCGCTCAGTATTGGGCAGAACATCAGCCCCATGGCTATGAGGCACGATACGGTGTGCTGCTCGATATGGTAGGAGGCGAGGGCGCACGGTTCTATCAGGAGTCGGTGTCGAAGCAGTATGCTTCAGAGATTGTAAATAAGGTGTGGCGCACAGCGTCGCAGATTGGCTATGGGTCGTACTTCCCCATGCAGGAGGGCGGCATGATAACCGACGACCACGTGCCCGTCAACGAGAAGGCTGGAATAGCCTGCATCGACATCATTCCGTTCTATCCTGACTGCCAGCAGAGTTCGTTCGGACCTACATGGCACACCATAAACGACACAATGGAGCACATCGACCGCGCCACACTCAAGGCTGTCGGACAGACAATGGTGCAGATATTGTACTCGGAAAAGTAATATATAAATATGTATAGAAGCAATCGCAACATAATACTGTTGGTCGTGTTGCTTGCGTTCAGCGCCATGTCAGCACGGGCGCAGGACAACGGCAGTCGCCGTGTCAACCCCGAAGACCGCGAGGTGGATATGGATACGCCCACGTTTGTGCCTATGGTCAAGGTGGGCAAGGTGCTGCACGACGGCGACAGCATACAGTATGTCGAGCTGAACACGCTGTATGTCTATCCGCAACCCGTATTTGCCGACGCTCGGCAGAGGCAGGCCTACAACCGACTTGTGGCTAATATCAAGAAGGTGCTGCCCATAGCCAAGGAGGTGAATGCTATAATCATCGAGACCTACGAGTTTCTGCAGACACTGCCCAACAAGAAGGCTAAGGACGAGCACATGCAACGTGTGGAGCGCAGCATACGCAAGGAGTACACGCCACGCATGAAGAAACTGACGTATTCGCAGGGCAAACTGCTGATAAAACTGGTGTATCGCGAGTGCAACTCGTCGTCGTATCAATTGATACAGGCGTTTCTCGGACCTATAAGGGCTGGCTTTTATCAGGCGTTCGCAGCCTTGTTCGGCGCGTCGCTTACAAAAAAATATGACGCAGAAGGCGTCGATAAATATACCGAGCGCATTGTGCGTCAAGTAGAAGCGGGACAGCTGTAGAGCTGCCCCGTTTTTTTATTGGTTTACCAGAAATGTGGAGTAAACAACGTTTTAGATAATAACTGATGTAGGAGGCGGGTGTGTCAAAAGCCAGATTATACCTTAAGCTTGCGCGTAGGAATCCATGCTGCAGCCCATCCTATCAAGAGCACCGTGACGAAGACTATAGCCACGTCGTCGTAATGGACGCTTACGGGGTAGGCATTGACCACGAACGAGCCAGCCGAGTCGCCCATGTGCACCAGGCCGAACTCCTGCTGAAGCCAGCAGAGCAGCAGTCCGAGCAATATGCCCACGACGGCCCCGATGGCTGATATGATGCGGCCTTCGAATAGGAAAATGCTGCGTATCTGTCGGTCGGTAGCACCGAGGTTGCGCAGGGTGGCAGCGTCGGCCTTCTTGTCGATGATGAGCATCGAGAGCGACGATATGATGTTGAAGCAAGCCACCATAAGTATGAACGTCAGGAAGACGTATGCCAGCACCTTCTCTATCTGCATGATGTTGAACGTGTCTGACTGCTGTTCGAACCTGTCGAGCACCCTATACTTCGAGCCGACAATCTCGCGCATCTGCTTCTTCACAGCCGCGAGGTCGCTGCCCGGCTTCAGCCGTATCTGTAGAGACGACAGCATGCCGTCCTGATCGAACAGTCGGCGTGCAAAACCTATGGAGCATATAATGTGGTCGCGGTCGTATTTTGCCTGATTGACGGCAAACACTACGCCCGGCGATATGAGCGAGTCTACCACAAATCCGTCTGACGGGTCTTCAAGGTCGGTAATCTGTCCGCGTCGTACGGGAGCATACAGCTTCAGATAGCCGTCGAAGCGTGCGCCCAGTCCCATGTCCTGCGCCAGGCGTATGCCCGGAATGGCATAGAACAGATTGGCAGCCTGAAGCGTGAATTCGCCGTCGCCGTACAGGATGTCGCTGATGTTGGTGAGCTGGGTGAAGTTGTCGTCGACACCCATAACGGTCACCATCTGCTGACGGTCGCCATATACAGCCAGTCCCTGGTCCTCAAGCACATCGGTGTGAACGCTCACCTGAGGCATCTTGCGTATCTTGTCGAGCAACGGATCGTCGGCAGGAGCCGTCTTACCTTGCGTCGGTACAAGTTCGATTTGAGGGTCGAAGTTGGTGAAGAACGACGCCACGAGGTCGTGAAATCCGTTGAACACGCTCAGCACAATCACCAGTGCCATTGTGCCCACAGCCACGCCTACCACCGAAATGGCAGAAATGACGTTGATGGCGTTAGTCGACTTCTTCGAGAAGACATAGCGTCGTGCTATAAAGAACGGGAAATTCATTTTTTCAGCAGTTCGTCAATGCGTTCGATGTAGTCGAGCGAGTCGTCGATGAAGAATCTGAGTTCGGGGATGATGCGCAGCTGGTTGCGTACGCGGGTGCCCAGTTCGTAGCGTATTGTCTTCTCGTTGGCTGTTACGTTCTTGATGAGTTCCTCGGCTTTTTCCGACGGGAAAATGCTGAGATAGGCTGTGCAGATGCTCAGGTCGGGCGACACACGGCAGCGTGTCACGCTCACCATGATGCCGTGCATGGCACGTGTCTGCGACTGGAATATAAGGCTCAGCTCCTTCTGCAGGAGTCGTGCTATACGGTTTTGTCTTGTTTCTTGCATGTTGTTTATCTGTTTAAATTTTGTTTTTAATATGCAAAGATAGTGCAAATCGGTCGCAATACAAAATGAAATGCAGCAGTTCTTGTCGGAAAATGCCTTTTGTTGTATTGCGACATTGCAAATCATGGGCAACGTCAGGCCTCAGTCAGGCTTGATGCATGCTATGTAGTAAACTGGCAGATAAGTCACTCCATTAGTTGTCACTACGTCTTTAGCGTTTGACAATACAAAAGCCTGATGGATGTTGTATTCCTTAATCTGTAGAAACTTATCAAGTGCACTATGTATTGTATAGTTCTTGCCCGACTTTATCTCTAATGGCAGTACAGAGAGATTGGTTCTGTCGTCGATGAGATAGTCCACCTCGCCTGTTTTCTTGTTGTCGTAATAGTACAGATTGAAGCCATGCGCTCTCAGTTCCTGGGCAACTACCGTCTCGTAGACTGATCCAAGATTGATGCTTGCGACATCGTCCATGATAGCCTTTATATTGGTTCCGAAGAATATGCCGGTCAGAATTCCCACATCATTCATATACAGTTTCAGGAGATTTTTCCCACTGTTTTCTATCAACGGAAAACTCGGTTTGCTTATGGCTTTCACTTCCAGTGCGATTCCCGATGAGATAAGGTAGTCGAACTCCTCGGTGTAATCGCTCATGCGTTTGCCTTTTTTGTCCTCTATGTTCTTTGCCACTATCCGTTTTTTCTTGTTCTCAAGATTCGACGGAATCATATTGTATATGCGTTGTATCTTCAGCCGGTTGTGTGTGTCCTCGTATCTTGCAGCGTCTACGCCATACAGATGATGTATGTTGCTTTGGATGGTTCGGACGGATGTGATGTTTTTTGTCTCTACAAATTCCTTTACGGCATCGGGCAAACCTCCTACGAGAAGATATTTCCTGAACATGTCGAGCAGTTTGCCATGAATCGCATCTGGCATGGATTTTCTTTCTGTGAAATTCCGGTGCATTGTGTCAATCACCAGCTGCCCTATGCCGTTTGCTATGAGAAACTCTTCGAAGTCCATAGGATACATATGCTTGATGACGATGCTGCCTAATGGTACTGAAGAAGTGACTTTCAGTGTCACGCCAAGTAGTGAACCACTGGCTATATAGGTGAATTTGCCGTCTTCGCGCAGGAATTTCAACAGGGTGAGAAGATGGTCGTAAGCTTGTATTTCATCTATGAATACAAGTGTTTCGTGCTTGCTGCCCATCTTGTCACCGGCAATCGTACTTAATGCGAGATAAAAGTCGTCCTTTGTTCGGGCGTCGGCAAAGGTGCGGTCGCCCAACTTGTCGGTTTCCATATTTATCTCGATGTAATTAGGGAAGAGCCTTTTGCCTACCTCTCTTATTATATACGACTTGCCTATCTGGCGCGCACCGTCTATAATCAGAATCTTGTCAGAGCCTGATTGTAAGTGGCTAACAATATCTTTTTCGATCTTACGATATAGCATAATTACACTTTTCCTATGTTTTTACGATTGCAAAAATACACTTTTCCTACGAAATAAGCAACCAAAAACTACACTTTTCCTGTATGCGCCATTATGCCTTTTGTGGCTTATTGCTTTTTTTGTTGTTGCGTTACTCGGGTTTTCCGTTAAGCAAGTTTATTGTATCAGTAAATTCTGACACCAATTCGACAAAACAAGGATTGTCCTTTCTTATAATTAAAGCTGCATAATTCTCGTTTTCTTCTTCGTCGTAGACAATTTGCGGAGGAAACAGGTATTCTTCCCTTTCGTTATAAATGCTAAACCAATATTGGAACAAACGACTGCGCATTTTTTGCATACCGTCGCCAGTCTCACATATGTATAGCAGAGCTGCCTTGTTTTTATTAAAAAATTCTTCAATAATTGCCAGTATCGTATTGCGTACTTTTTGGTCGCGAGGGGATTTTGTTCCTTGCGGATTGGATATACCAAACTGATAGACAATGCCTGATTGTAATATGTCATCTTTTTCAAATGAAATGAAAATTTCTGCCATATTATCAGTCATGAAACTAAAGGTCAATTCATCCTCTTCTTTTTTTACAAGATACTCAGATTTGGCATTTATTGCATCTAATGACAGTTTTTCCATTACCATATTTCTACACTAATAGAATTGTTGTCAGTTTGCTCCTTGCAACTGTCGCGTACTAATTGTTCTAATTTCTCAGACATTTTACGTTTTAGTTCTTTGGATGCCTTCCAACGTCGCAAGGCTTCCTCACGTGTTAGTTTAATTCTATCCATATTTATAATATTATTAATGTGTTCTAAATTGTTGTGATAATTCTATGTGGTTTGTCTTCTTGCGCAAAAATAACTAATTATTTGATAGGAAACAAGTTTATTCTTATTTTTATAATCATTGCTTTTAACAGCGACAATATCATTGTTGATAGGTAAAAGGTCATTTCTATACATCCCACCCTCATCACTCTACATTTCCCTTTTCGCACACCGCATTCACAAAAGGAGTCCTTTTGCACTTCAAAACGAATCCTTTTACCCTTTAAAAGGACTCCTTTTTGAATGGGGGTGTTGAAAAAATTGCTGTCCGGTAAAACTAATAATGTGGTCAAAGACGGGCTGAAAGCCCAATAAGCACATAGCCCAGGGCGGGTGCCCTGGGCTATGTGCTTCTGCCCCTTCGGGGCGCGATGCTTATATTTAGACAATCCCTCCTATGTGATATTTAGGCTTTACCTTTCCGCTAAGCGCTGGTGAATGTTGATTCAGTCCGCATAGTATATATGCAAGCCCCCTTAGTAAATATTGCAATAAAACACTGAACAACAAAACAATATAAGGACGAATAATTGTTTGCCGGACAGCAATAGTTGAAAATCTGTATTTCAGCTTATTTCTCTTTCTTTGGTTGCAGCAGTTTCTGGTACTCGGTGGGGTTGCCGAGCAGGCGTGCTGCCTCGGCAAACTGCTTGTCGTTGCGCAGCGAGTTTTCGAGCGAACCCTTCTCGAAGTAATAGGCAGCCATGAGGTCGGCGGCTATCAGTTCCTTTATCTTCTGCTTGTTGTACGGATAGTCGAGGTCCTTGGCGATGTTGTGCTTCAGCTTCTGGCGCAGCGCCTCAAACTCGGGTTTGGCATCGTCGTAGTAGCCCTCGAAGCGTGCCAGGCTCTCCAGTTCCTTGAGTATCTTCTCGCTCACCTGGTCGTATGTGAATCCGCTCTTTACCACGCGCTGCTTGAATTGCTCGTAGTCGGCATCCGAGAGTTCGAAGTCCTTGGGGCTTGCCACGGTGGGGTGGGCGGCTATGTAGTCAATCTCGTAGTTGAGCATGATGTCGGTCGTGTCCACGCGCGAGAGATAGAAGGCGATGTTGGGCAGCGAGTCGGGCTTCACTTCGATGTCGGGCTTGATGCCACCGCCGTCGCGCACGATGCGTCCGGCAGCTGTGCGGAACTCGTGGGTGAGCGAGTCGGGCACGTTCTCGGCTACATATCCGTTGTCGGTGTGCTTGTAGCGCAGAGCCTGTATGCATCGTCCCGAGGGTATGTAGTATTTGGCTGTGGTGAGTTTCAGCTTGCCGTTGTATGGCAGCGACACGTTTGGTATCTGCACCAGACCCTTGCCGTAGGTGCGTGTGCCCATGATTACGGCGCGGTCGTAGTCCTGCAGCGTTCCGCTCGTTATCTCGCTGGCGCTGGCTGTAGCCTCGTTGACGAGCACCACGATAGGCATCACGGTGTCGAGAGGCTCTACGGTGGTGTTGTAGCTGCTGTTGGCGTTCTTCACCTTGCCCTTCATCGAGAGCAGGTGGCGGCCCTTGGGTATGAACATATTGAGTATCTGAAGGGCTTCCTGCACCGAACCTCCGCCGTTGTTGCGCAGGTCGAGCACCAGTCCCTTCATGCCTTGCTTCTTCAGGTCGATGAATGCTCGGCGCACGTCTTTGGCGCTGTTCTCCAGATACTGGTTGTAGTTGATGTATCCGATGTCGCCCTTTTGCATGCCGTAGTAGGGCAGGTAGGGCATCTGTATGGCTTTGCGCTGCACCTTGACGGTCATTTTCTTGCCCGTCGATGGGCGCTGAATCTTAAGCACTATCGTTGTGCCAGGCTCGCCACGCAGGTGGTCGCTGACGTATGCGGTGGTCTTTCCAACCATCGATTCGCCGTCTATGCTTAGTATCATGTCGCCCTTCTTCAGTCCGGCTTCAGCAGCCGGCATTCCCTCGTAAGGCTCGTTGATGATGACGTGCTTGCGTGTGAAGCTGTAGCTTATTATCGAGCCGATGCCCGCATATTTGCCCGTCATCATCTGCTTGTACTCAGCCGCCTTGTCTTCGGGGAAGTAGTCGGTGTATGGGTCGAGCGAGTGCATCATCGAGCGTATTGCCGTTCCGATGGTTTTGTCGGCATCGAGCGAGTCGACGTACATCAGGTCGAGATTGCGGTAGATGGCGTTGAAAATGTCAAGGTTCTTTGCCACGCGGAAGTTGTGGTCGCTGGTGTTCTGTGCCATGATAGGCATAGCCACAGCCATGAATGCCATCAGCATCAGGCTGCGCATTGTTTTGGTGTATTTGCGTAGGTACATGTCTTGTTGGTATAATGTTGCTATATTAATAATATGTGTATGTCGTAGACTGATGCAAAAGTAATACATTAACCTCACAAAACACTCATTTTGTACCTTATTTTACGTATTGACAAAGAAAAATTACATAATTTGAGAAATTTTCTTGCGAAAAGTTTGGAGGAATGAAAAATAACCACTAACTTTGCACCCGCAATCAAGAAACAAGATTGCTAAAACATAATGCTTCAATAGCTCAGTTGGTTAGAGCACCTGACTGTTAATCAGGGGGTCGTTGGTTCAAGTCCATCTTGAAGCGCATAAGAAAAGCCTCGCAAGTCGAAAGATTTGCGAGGCTTTTTCTTTTTTAGTTGAGAATTGAAAGTTTAGAGTTGAGAGTTATGATATGCTGTATCAATAACGTTTGGGGTTGTATATGATTATACCATGTAATCATAACTCTCAACTCTCAACTCTCAATTCTCAACTTGACCAACTCTCAATTCTCAACTTTTAAATTCTCTTTATCACAACCTTCTGTTCCTTTCCCTTCTTGTTTATGAACTTAATCACTGCCTTGTTGCCCGACAATGGGGCGAATGATTTGGTTGTTGCTTCGCGCATATCGAGCTTGTCGTCAAAGCGATGGCCGTTCACCTCCACTATGCGGTCGCCGCTGTGTATGGCAAGACGTTTGTCCCATACTATTCCGGCGCGCAACCATCCGTCGGGCGTTACGGTGAGCACAACGTCCCAGTCGGACTGGTATAGATTGGGCGTGGAGTCGGTGTGGGGGCTGAATGCGAAGGTGTTGTGCCGGTAGTCGATTGATATGTCGCCATAGGCAAGCAGTCCGGTGCCGATGCGCGATGTAGGATTGTCGGTGGCTATGCAGCAAACGTTAGCCAGTTTGTAGCCTGCCAGGGCGAGCGTGTCTGTGCATACGCGTACCTTGCGTGTCGCAGCTTCGACGCCTCCTACGCCCATCGACGAGAATCCCATGCCTTTGCCAAGCGTACGGATGCCTTGGGTGTGCTGTGCTGCAAGCTCATCGTGCTTATGGCGCGACATTACGTAGACGCGGTCTTCACCGCTGTCGAACATGACGGTGTCCTTGGCATTGCCTATTTGCAGCGGGATGAGGGCGAGCATGGGGTGGTGTAGCATTGCCACATAGCGTGTGTTGCTGTCGCCATCGGTAGGAGCTGCCGATGCAAACACGGCCTTGTGCTCGCGTCCGTATATGCTCAATGTGCCCATTTTCAGCAGCGTGTAGCCTATGAGTCCGTCGATATGGAACAGGCTGAACACGGGATTGTCCTTCATGTCAAGCTCCAGCGCCTGCACCTTCTGGAAGTTTGTGCTGCCCAGCTTGAGCGATCCGAGCATCAGCACGCGCGTCTTTACGGGGTTGCCATTGGAGTCGCTTCCCGTAATTTCTTGTCCCGAACTGATGCCGGCCTTGCGGGCGAAGTCGGACGAGAGGGCGCACGGTGCTCCCGTATCGAGCACGACGCGGCCCTTCACGCCGTTCACCTCGGCGCTGACTATCATCTTGCCACGCTCCATAGCGTAGGGTATGGTCACGGCAAATTGTGCGTGTGCCGCCATACAGAAGGAGGGAGTTTTGACACGCCCTCATGTGCTTCTGCCCCTTCGGGGCGTGCTGCTTTGACTTTTGACACGCCCTCCTCCTATTGTCAGTGCTGCATTAATTGTTGTATCACTTCATTCTGTCGTATGTCCCCTAAAATGTACGCCAAATTCTATTTATTATAGAAAAATGAAAAAAAACAGCCGAAAATCTTTCGTGTTTGCAAAAAACTTCTTACCTTTGCAACCGCAATCAAGCAGACAAGATTGCTCAAACATAATGCTTCAATAGCTCAGTTGGTTAGAGCACCTGACTGTTAATCAGGGGGTCGTTGGTTCAAGTCCATCTTGAAGCGCTGAAAAATAGTAAAGCCTCGCAAGTCGAAAGATTTGCGAGGCTTTACTTTTTTTAGTTGAGAGTTTAAAATTGAGAGTTGAGAGTTATGGGGTGAGTTGATAATTGAGAGTGGAGAGTTGAGAGTTATGATATGCTGTGTCGTCAATAATAATTTGTGAACATACTTGTAAATGTTTATAGGTAATCATAACTCTCCACTCTAAACTCTCCACTCTAAACTTTCCACTCTCTAAATTCTCAACTCTCAACTGGAAAAGTTCTCAGCTTGCTTTATATCACTCCTGCCTGATGCAGGAATACTGCGATGATGCATATCGGGCACACGAAGCGTACGGCGAAAAGGTAGATGCGCCATATGTGGCGCGAGACTGTGCCGTTGTTGGTGAACTCGCGGTGTACCAGACGGCGCGGAACAATCCATCCTAATAGTATGCTTGTGAGGAAAGCGCCCAGAGGCATGAGTATCTGTGCCGTGAAGAAGTCGCAGCAGTCGAGCAGCGACTTGCCGTTGAACACGAACGCATCGGACGCTCCGCACGACAGCGCACACATTATACCTATCACACTACATATTGCGGTCTCGATAGTGGCACCCGTACGGCGCGACACGTGCAGCTCTTCGTACAGGAAGGCGGTGCCTATCTCGTGCATGGAGATGGTCGACGTGAGTGCAGCCAGTGCCAGAAGCATATAGAACAGCACGCTTATCACGTAGCCTATGATGGGCATTGAGCCGAACGCTTCGTGGAAGACGTTGGGCAGGGTGATGAATATCAGCGACGGACCCGAGTCGGGATTGATGCCTACGGAGAAGGCTGCGGGGAATATCATGAGTCCGGCGAGTATCGCCACAAGCATGTCTATCAACGCTATCTGGCAAGCCGTCTTCGACAGGTTGGCGCTGCGCTTGAAGTACGAAGCGTATGTACACAGGCACGCCGTGCCCAGCGACAGCGAGAAGAATGCCTGACCCAGTGCGTCAAGGAATACGTCGCGGTTCATCTTCGAGAAGTCGGGGTTGAGCAGAAAGTCAACTCCGCGCCACGCTCCGGGCAACATGCACGAGGCAATGACGATGATGATGAGCAGGATGAACAGCGTCGGCATGAGCAGATTGGACACTTTCTCGATGCCGCTGCGCACACCCTTCACCACAACGAGGTGTGTCAGCACGATGAATGCAACCGTCCATACGACTGGCATAAGCGGGTCGGTGGTGAATTCCTTGAAGTATTCAGCCACGTAGGCAGCGTCGCCGTTGATGCCACCCATAAGCGACGCATACAGATATTGCAGACACCATCCGGCTATGACGGCATAAAATCCGAGTATTATCATTGAGGTGATGGCGCCCATCACGCCCACCAGCATCCACCACTTGCCCGAAGCCAGGCGGCGATAGGCTCGTGCAGCGTTCGATCCGGCGTGTCTGCCGATGATGAACTCGCTTATCATGCCCGGTATTCCGAGCATGAGTACACATATTATATATACGAGTATGAACGCAGCGCCGCCGTCGTGGCCCGTCATATACGGGAAGCGCCACACGTTGCCGAGACCCACTGCCGAGCCTGCCGTTGCAAGCACCGCCCCGAACTTGGTGGCGAAGCCTGCTCTTGAATTATTGCTCATGGTGTTAGATTATGCCGAGTTGGTTGAGGAATATTGCTACGATGCACACGGGGCAGACGTAGCGAATCAGTAGTATGTACACGCCGAAGAGCGTAGAGCGCAGAGTTCCCCAATTGGTGAACTCGTCCTTGACGGTCTGGCGCGGCACCACCCATCCCAGGAATATACATGTCAGGAATCCTGCTATGGGCAGCATTATCTGTCCGGTGACAAAGTCGAAGAGGTCGAACAGCGACTTCCCGCCTATCACGAGCCATTCTCTGCCACCTATCGAGAGCGAACACAGGGCGCCTAACACGCACAGCGACACCGTGACGAGCGTTGCCGCCTTCTTGCGTGTGGTGTGCAGCTCCTCGTAGAAGAACGCTGTCGACACCTCGTGCAGCGAGATGAGCGACGTCAGTGCAGCCAGTGACAGCAGCACGTAGAACATGATGGCTATCACGGTGCCTATTATCGGCATCGTGGCAAAGGCTTCCTTGAATACGTTGGGGAGTGTGATGAATATCAGCGACGGACCTGAGTCGGGATTGACTCCAACCGAAAAGGCGGCTGGGAATATCATCAATCCTGCCAGAATGGCTATGAGTGAGTCGATGACAACGATGTTGACAGCCGACTTCATGAGGTTGGCCTTGCGCGAAAAATAGCTTGCGAAGGTGCAGATGCAGCCCATGCCGATGCTGAGCGAATAGAACGACTGGCCCATAGCGGCAAGAAATACGCTTGAGTCCATCTTTGAAAAGTCGGGACGTAGCAGAAATTCCACGCCCTTACCGGCTCCGGGCAGCATGCACGAGCCTATTACAACCACTACGAGCAGCACAAACAGCGTCGGCATCATCATCTTTGACGCACGCTCTATGCCGCTGCGCACACCGTGTATTATCACGAAGTGGGTCAGTGCGAGTATTGCCACCGTCCAGAATACGGGACGTATGGGCGAAGTGGAGAATTCCTGGAAGTACTGGGTGATGTACTGCGGATTGCCGTTAAGCTCGCCGAATGCCGAGGCGAAGATGTATTGCAGGCACCATCCAGACACTACTGCATAGTAGCTTGTGATGATAAATCCGGTGAGCACGCTCATGCAGCCCACCAACCGCCATGCCTTTGCAGTGCCTATCTCGCCGTAGGCGCGTCCCGTATTGGCTGCTCCGTGGCGGCCTATGATGAATTCGTTCATCATGCAGGGTATGCCGAGCACCAGCACGCACGCTATATATATAAGTATAAAGGCGGCTCCGCCGTTCTGACCGGTCATGTATGGAAATCGCCATACGTTGCCCAGTCCTACCGCCGAACCCGCCGTTGCGAGAATCATTCCCAGTTTGCTTCCGAAGTTTACTCTTTCTTGTGACATGTGTTTTTATAATTTATATCCTATCGAGGGTGCAAAATTATAAAAATTATTCGACATTTAGAAGCAAACCGTAACATTATACGTCTTTTATTGTGCTGTTTTATACTTCATCGGGCCATGGACATGGCTTTCCGTCAGACTTGAACGTGGGTCGCTGGGCACCTACACGGCGCAGGTATTCGCCCAGTTCGCGCGACAGACGCTTCACGATGTCCTTGTGTTCGGCAGCCACATTGTGCTGCTCGCTGATGTCGGCAGGAATGTTGAAGAGTTCCTTACGGCCCGTGTCGTAGTAGTATATCAGCTTCCACTCGTCCTTGCGTATGGCGCAGTTGAGGTTGATGCCGGGTCCGTTGTTGCCCCAAATGTTGGGGAAGTTCCACACCAGTGCACGGCCTTTCGACGTGTCGCCCGTCTCGCGCAGCATCGGAACGAACGAGATTCCGTCTACCGGTGCCACGGTCTTGTACTTGTTTAAGCCAGCCATTTCGAGAATGGTGGGGTAGAAGTCTTCAATCATCGTGTACTTGTCGCACTTCGATCCGGCGCGTGTCACGCCCGGCCACGACACTATCATAGGCTCGCGTATGCCACCCTCATAGAGCGAACACTTGCCGCTTAATAGCGGATAGTTCTGGTGGAAGAGTTCGCCGTCGCGCCAGGTGGGGTTGGTGGCGAGTCCGCCGTTGTCGCTCATGAAGAGTATTATGGTGTTGTCCTTCTCGCCGTTGCGCTCCACCCAGTCCATGAGGTCGCCCAGACTCTTGTCCATTCCCTCAATGAGCGAAGCGTAAGCAGCCTCCTTGTCGCTCAAGCCTTTGCGTACATACTTCGAGAAGAAGCGTTCGTCGCGGTCGATAGGTATGTGTATGGCGTAGTGTGACATATACAGAAAGAAGGGCTGATTGTATTTCTTTGCCTTGTCAAGTGCTTCTATTGCCTCCTTGGTGAGTGCTTCGGTGACGAAAGTTCCGGTTCCCCAGTACTTCTCCAGACCCGGTATGGACATAAGCGAAGTTGGTTTGCCGTCCTTGGTGTGTCCGTAGTTCAGCTCGCTCAGGTAAGTTGCGAGTCCGCCGGCAGCGTGTCCGGCAATGTTCACTTCAAATCCCCAGTGTGTAGGATTCTCGCCCGGAGTGTCCATAGCGCCGAAATGCGCCTTGCCGCAATGTATGGTGTGATAGCCGCTGTGGCGCAGCAGTTCTACGAACGATGTGCCCACGTAGGTGTGTGGAGTGCCTGCCACCTGCGATACGCCGTTGATGTTCCAGTCGGGACAGTCCACCACGTCGCTCGGTAAGTCCACCGACTTGTCGCGTTCGAGTGTCCAGTTCGTCACACGGTGGCGTGCGTTGTTGGCACCCGTGATGAGGCTGCATCGCGACGGAGAGCTGACGCTGGCGGCATAAGCCTGCGTGAACATCATGCCTTGGCGTGCCAGGCGCTCCATGTTGGGCGTCTCGTACACATTATTATATTGTGTGCGCTCGGTCCAGAAGGGCAGAGAGGTGTCCTGCCAACCCATGTCGTCGACAAGAAAGAGGATGATGTTGGGGCGACGTGCGCTGCCTGCGTTGTCGTTGGGGGCTGCCGTTGCTGTGGCGGTGACGGCAAGCGATGCTGCTGCGAAAGCTAAAGATTTGTTCATAAGCTGAAGTTTTTAGTATCTCGGGTTATAACTGCAAAGTTACTAAAAGTAGTGTAAAGGGCAAAAAAAGACAGCTGAAACAATTTGTTTCAGCTGTCTTTAGGGTCGGGATGACAAGATTCGAACTTGCGACCCCTACGTCCCGAACGTAGTGCGCTACCAACTGCGCTACATCCCGATTGCTTCGGTTGCGACATTTATGTCTCAAAAGCGAGTGCAAAGGTACAGGTTTTTTCTGATATACACGCAATTTTTTCATAAAATCTTTCCAATGATATGCATTTTATATTGTATTGGGTGCTTGTAGGGGGTGCCTGTAGTGTGTTTTACAATGAATTTTAGTGCAAATGGATAAAAATACGGATAAAAAGTTGTGGGAATGAACAAAAAGCATTACCTTTGCACTCGCAATTAAGAAACACAGTTGGTGCCATAGCTCAGATGGTAGAGCAAAGGACTGAAAATCCTTGTGTCCCCGGTTCGATTCCTGGTGGCACCACACAGAAAAGAGTCACTCATTTGAGTGACTCTTTTTTTGTATATATACAGTTGGTGCCATAGCTCAGATGGTAGAGCAAAGGACTGACATTGTCTATAAATTGGCCTTGTGTCCCCGGTTCGATTCCTGGTGGCACCACAATTACTTTTTTTTAAAACGACAATATTGACAATGCTTGACAATATTACAAATCGTGAGTGCGACAGATAATCTTGCTCTTCCTATTGTCAAACATTGTCGAACATTGTCGTTCAAACAACAAGGGGTTTTGTTTTTTTTTATTAAACGACAATATTGACAATGCTTGACAATATTTTTAATCGTGTGGGCAACAGATAATATCGCTTGTCCTATTGTCGACCATTGTCAGTATTGTCGTTCAAAAAAACTACGCATTAATTTGTTGTTCAAAAAAAGTAGTGTACGGATAGATGTAAGCTTTTTCTCAACTTTCAATTCTCAACTCACCTTTTACTCTGCCAGCGTGAAGTCGAGCTGCTTCTTTTCGAGATTGGCTTGCGCTACCTTAATCTTTATTGGGTCACCCAGCTGGTACTTGTGGTGATGTCGGCGACCCACGAGGCAGTAGTTGCGCTCGTCGAAGTCGTAGTAGTCGTCGTCAAGATCGCGCATGGGCACCAGTCCTTCGCAGTGGTTTTCGTCTATCTCGCAGTATATTCCGTACGACTGGATGCCCGAGATGTGCGCATCGTAGACATTGCCGATGCGTTCTGACATAAACTCCACAGCCTTGTACTTTATCGAGTCGCGCTCGGCATTGGCTGCAACCTGCTCCATCTCCGACGAGTGTTCGCACAGCTCTTCGTAGTGCTCCTTGTTGGCAGAACGTCCACCCTGCTGATAACGGGTGATGAGTCGGTGCACCATAGTGTCGGGATAGCGGCGTATGGGCGATGTGAAGTGAGTGTAGTAGTCGAATGCCAGTCCGAAGTGTCCGATGTTGTGGATGGAGTACTTAGCCTTCATCATGGCACGCAGAGCCACGGTCTGTATGAGGTTTTGCTCGCGCTTGCCCTCACAAGCCGACATAAGCGTGTTGAGCGACTTAGCCAATGCGCCCTTCGTTCCGTCGGTCTTCATCTTGTATCCGAACTTCACTACAAACTCGCGCAGCGTTTCCAGCTTCGTCGGGTCGGGATTGTCGTGTATACGATAGGGCAGAGTCTTGGGCTTTTTACCCTTTGCCACCTTGCCGACAGATTCAGCCACCGTTCGGTTGGCGAGCAACATAAACTCCTCGATGAGCTTGTTGGCATCCTTCGAGCGCTTGAAGTAGCAGCGTATAGGCTTGCCCTTTTCGTCTACATCGAAGTGAAGTTCCTCGCGGTCGAACTTCACGGCTCCGTTCTTGAAGCGTGCCGCGCGCAGCTTCTTTGCCAGACGGTCGAGCTGAATGAGTGCGTCAGCATTCTCGCCACGGTATCCTTCCTTAGGAGCAGGAGGAGCCGGATTGCCCGTTCCGTCCACAACGCCGTTGTCCTCAAGCAGCTGCTGCACCTCTTCGTAGGCGTAGCGGCGGTTTGACTTTATTACGGTGTGAACGATGCGATACTTCTTCACGTTGGCGTCGTCGTCGAGATTGAAGATGACGGAGAATGCCAGCTTCTCCTCGTCGGGACGCAACGAGCAGATGAAGTTGCACAGACGTTCGGGCAGCATCGGTATGGTGCGGTCGACGAGATATATACTCGTGGCACGCTTCACAGCCTCCTTGTCTATCACCGAACCCTCCTTGACGTAGTGGCTCACGTCGGCTATGTGTACGCCTACCTCCCAAAGTCCGTCCTTAAGCTTCTTGATTGACAGCGCATCGTCGAAGTCCTTGGCGTCCTTAGGGTCGATGGTGCAGGTGAAAGTGTCGCGGAAGTCCTCGCGTTCGGCATAGTCTTCGGGTGTTATCTCAGCCGAAATCTTCTCGGCAGCCTCCTCTACGTTCTTCGGATACTTGTACGGCAGGCCGTATTGTGCAAGGATAGTGTTCATCTCAACATCGTTGTTGCCAGCCTTGCCCAGCACGTCCACCACTTCGCCTATCATGTTGCGATGGTCCTGGTCGGGCCATTCCACGATGTGAACGACAGCGTTGTCGCCGTCCTTTCCGCCCTTCAGCTTGCGTCGCGGAATGATGATGCTGTTGGCAAGTACGTTGGATGGCGAGATGAGGGTGCACAGGTCGTGGTCGAACGACAATCGTCCGACGAACGTATCCTTCGCACGTTTGAGTATTTCGATAACCTGCGCCTCCTTGATATGGTTCTTGCGTCGTGCCATACATGCGAAACGCACGCGGTCGCCGGTAAGAGCCCACATCGAGTTGCGCTCAGCCACGAAGATAGGTTTGTCCGAACCGTCGGGCATTATGCTGTTCTTGCCGTTTGTCTTGCGCTGGAACACGCCCTCCTGCACCTGCCCTTTCATGTTGAGCTGGTAGGAGTTGTCGCTCACTTTGGTGATGAAGTCGTCCCAAGCCATCTCTTCCATGATGTCGATGGCGAGCATTTTGAGTGGATGGGTGTCAAGATGCAGAGCACGGAAAATCTCCTTGAACGACATTGTCTTGCCGGGATTGGAGGTGAAGAGTTCCTCAAGTTTCGGGGCAAGCTGTTTCTTTGTCATTCGCTTGCCGCCTTTTTTACCTTTTCCCATAGTATTTTTGTTTTTAGTTGACAATATTATTATGCAAATAAACAAAAAATAATTGAGAAAACGGCAGAATGCCCCGTTAAAAATATATGAAAAGAGGGTAAAGTCAAAATAGGAGTTAGAGGAAGTCAGGGCTTTGCCCGTAGTTAACAGAAGTTAGCGGACATATGTATAAATTACTGAAAACAAAGCATTTGTCCGTTAACTTCCATCCATCGTAGATGGATTAACTTCTTCTTAAATTCCTATAACTTCCATTTTGACACACTCTCTTATATGTATCTGATTACAGAATTCTTCCTCTGATAGAAAGCTTTATCACGGGATAAACCTTTACGTAGTCGAGTATCTTGGAGATTATTCTACGATAGTAGTTAACTTCTAACAGTAGTCAGAATGACACAAAAACTTTTCAACCATATCTGCAAGCAAGTCCTTTGAAAGATTGGATACGCCTATTGATTGTATCAATCCATATTCTGATTTGTTCTTTCCGATAACATACTTTCGTTCTGCTCCATTTATATTAGCATACAAATGGAAGTTGCCTTTATATGTCTGCTCAATACGTACATTATTGTATTGTGTACCATTAATAACAAGATTGACTGCTGTTTTGTTGCTATTTGCAAAACCCCATAAGTCAAGATGTCTGTTGATAGCATCCTCTACAGTATTTATCCATCTGTCTTGTACGGCATACTTTTGGGCTATTGTGCGGAATTGTTTCAATGATCCAACCACCGCTTGAATGATAGAATCGGCACGCCGAATACCATTGTCTTTGGCAAATTCGATTGCATCGTCGTACGAGATATTGTGCAGTTTGGCTCTCACATACATACAATGGCCCGTATTTGGCAGATAGCCACCGGCGTCAATTATATAAGTGAGGTCGTATGCTGGTGACAATCGCCATTTGCCTGTTTCGTCCATGATGAATGAGAAGTTTTTGGTATGATCGTCCGTATTGTTGGATAGGATATTGAATACGAGTCTTCTGAATACCTCTTGACAATCGCTTTCCGGTAAATGCAACTTCCGGCATACTGCAATAAGACCTTCATAGCTTTCTGTTTCAGGACTTATTGCAGCAAGTGTCTGTGTGTGTAGCTTGCGTTCTCTGTCACGGTCAAAGCGCTTTGTTATAAAGTTCTTGTTGCCGTCTGTTTCGTATATTTCTGAAGGCATCATACTGATTCCGGCATTAACCGCCATTTCATGATATGCCATCTCCAATTCGGCTGAGCTATACTGAGAATTACCAAACTTCAATAGATAATAGTCAAAGTCCTTTAGTCCTGCAACTTGTCCGCTTCTTATTTCGCCTGTCTTTTTATTGATGGCAATGATGGCTTTGGGTTGTCTGCCACCTGCTGATGTGCCAACGGTCAGCAATGACTGCATGGTGATTGATTCCTCGGGCATAATGCGGGCATTTTCACGTTCTGTAAAAATCCTTTCAGCCAAATCGGTCAAGGATTTCATGTTTATCTTTTCACCCGTCCCGTTCTTAGCCACTTCGGGTAGAAACTCCAAAGCTCCCATTCCTCGTCTGCCGATGAATGAGAGTTTATCCAAAGGCGTAATCTCTGCATTGGAAATATGGTTTTGTTGCCTCCATAATTCAAAGAGTTGGTTGCCCCAGGCATCGGGTAATGAGTCTGCCAAAAAGGCAGGTAGTCGTTGGTATATTTTTGCATCCTCGCCCCAAACGGTGCCCATTGCACGTATTCCGTCTACTGGAGCAACGAGAGGCGAAACATTGATTCCTTTCTTCAAGAACTCTGGATTGTATGTGAAATAAGACATTCTGCGACGGCTGTCCCATGCCAAGCGACCTATTTCTTCGTCCCATAGCATCACTCTCAAAGTCTTTACCATAGTACATTATAATATTGTGTGACGTATTCTCTGCGCTTTTTTCTCATTCTTGCGCATCAGATATGGCGACTCGGGCAACTCCGGTAGTACATCATCCAGAGCGTTGATCTGCCCTACAACCTTAAGCAACAGAATAAAGGTAGACAATGATATATTGCCTGCATTACCGCTTTCAAACTTATGTATGGTAGTCATGCCTATGCCAGAGAGTTCGGCTACCTCCTTCTGGGTGAGATTGCAGCGCATACGGTATTCCTTAAATCTTGTTCCAAGTAATCGTACAAGCTCAGGAGTGGAAAATTCGTATAAATCGGTCATATCTATTTGCTTTTTTATCTGTCATCTAATTGATATTTAATATCAATATCATAGCTTTATGTTTATTTTAATGATATTTACGACAGCAAATATAATTGTTATTTTCGAATATAAAAAATATTTCGTTATGATTTAGTAATTATCAGTCAAATCTTAACGGTCATTAACCACAAAAGAAAGCGTATATCCCTAACCAACAGCATGGTAGGAATATACGCTTTCTTTATATTGCTTGCTCAAGTGTCTTTATATCACCTGCTCAGGTATTCCAGCACAGTCTTGAGGCTGTCCTCGTTCTTCCATTTCACCTTCTTTTCCTTAATGAAACGGGTGAGTTCTGCCTTGCGCTCTTCGCCGGCATACTTCATCACTTCGCCCTTGTTGGCCTCGATGCATTGTCCGCCTATGGCGAAGTAGTAGACGGTGCTGACGGGTATTTCGCGTCCGTCGTGCTTCTCCTGCAGCATCATTCCATGTTCGGGACGGTTGAGTCCGCCCAGGTCGAGCGACGACAGCAGGTTGGAGGCAGACGAATTGAGCGACGAACCGTATGCTCCGCCCGAGCCTTGGGTGAGCTGGCTGAAGTCGGCAAGCTCCAGCTTGAGCAGCACATCGGCACCCTTCTGACTGACGACCTGCATCAGACGGTTGTCAACTACGATATAGGCATCCTGCCCTATCTCAACGCGCGCTATGCGATGGTTGTCGTTGGCATACACCTTACCGTCCTTGCCCACATAGTGAAGCACGTTGCCGGCGAGGTGGATGTTGAGCAGTCCCTCGCTCTTCTGGTTGTCGGCAGAGTAGACGGTGCCTTTGGTGAAGTCCTCATATACGTATGGCCACTTGGTGTTGGGCACATACTTGGCATGCGCTGCTACTACTGCGAGCAGCAGACAGAAAGCAATCGTAAGAAGTCGTTTCATAGTATTGCGTAGTTTTATTGTTTCACAATCTTAGCCGTGCGTTTCTTGCCGCTCTTCAGCGTGTACACCACGATGTATGTGCCGTGCTGCGCCTTGTCGACACGCTGGCCCTCTATATTATAATAGGTGGTGCTGACTATAGCGTCGTTGTCGCTGCCTATCGTGCTGATGGCAGTAGGGGCGGTTATGGTTATGGTGAATGGCTTGTCGAGCTTGTAGCCGTACTCGTCGGTGGCTATTATCTTGATGTCTATCGAAGTCTTGTCGGTCGGAATGGCATCGGTGGTGACCAGCTGCCCGTCTGTAATGCCGAACGGCACCTCATTATATTTGTGTGTTATGACATTGTATTTCGTGCCGCTCACCTTCAGCCCGTACTCGGGAGCCAGACCCGTATCGAACACCACGCTCACATCGCCCACCACTGTGCCCACGGCAGCGTCGCTTGCCACCGATGTAGCCGATAAGGTTATGTCCTGCGGGCCCTGTGCCACCACGGTGCTTGTAGGTTTCTGTATGCCTATGATGAGGCTCTGGTAGGCAGGGGCGCTGTAGTCCATATTCATTGTGGGGTCCTTGAGAGCCGATAGCTCAAAGTAGCCGTTGTTGGCACCGCCCCATCCCCAGTTGACGTGATAGGCTCCGTTGTCGTAGCCGTCAAGATTGAAGCAGTGGCCGTAGCCGTTCTTGAGGTCCTGACCGCTAAGGCACACGGCACGTCCGGCTGCCAGTTCGCCATACACGAGGTTCTCCCATTCGGTATCGGTGCAGCTTCTGCGTTGCACATATTTTACGGTCGATGCTGAATAGCCGAAGTTGCGGGGCAGGGCAGTGGCTATGTACGAGTCTTGCGTGCCCGAACCGTCTACTCCGTAATTCATCCTTACAGCCACACCGCAGTGCCACAGCAGTCGTGCCACGTCGTCGTTGCCGTTGGCACCGCTCAGTATTGCGTCCCAGTTGTAGGCAGGCTCCTTGTCGTAGTTGATGTATTGATAGCCGTAAGTCTTGCTGTCGTAGCCGAATTCGCCCGACGGACGCTTGGGCCACTGAGCCACACTCATAGCCTGAGCCATTCCTACAGCCACGCAACCTACTATGGCCTGGCCGTTGCCGTCCTTCGGACAGTACTTCTTGTACGATCCGCTTTGGTTCCAGTTGACCTTGATGAGCGGTGCCACGGCAGCCTTCGTGGCACGTGTGGCGGCACGAAGCGGACGCGTAGCCGACTCCTTAGCCCATCCCTCGGCAACGGATGTGAGCCGATGGGCGCGCTGCACTATGCGCTCGGCGAAGCATCCCATCATGGCACTTACGCTCTCGGGCTGGCCCTCTGTTTGATAGATGCCCGTGTCGGAATAGCCTATGAGCGGCTGTGAGGTGTCGTCGGCGGCTATGAGAGTCCATCCTTTGGCAAACTGCACTACGTAGTAGGCGGCAGTGCCGTTGTGGCTCACGGCAGTGACGCGGGCGTCGGCTGTGTCGAATCCCTCAAAGCGGCTGCCCATAATCTGTTGTGCCTTAGCCTTGGCAGCGTCGGGTGTGACGGGCTTGGCAAGCACGGCGGCAATGGCGGTGATGGCGAAGATTGATGTCAGTAAAATCCTTTTCATATTGTTGTTTTCTTGATTGTAACAGGTTTTTTTTGCTCGTTGTAGACCCGTCTGGATGCGGTGGCTTCCAAAATGTAGTCCTTTTGCTGTTCAAAAGGACTCGTTTTGCCCTGCAAAAGGACTCCTTTTAGATGCCAAAAGGACTCCTTTTACACATCAAAAGGACTCCTTTTGCAGGGCATGCAGATTTCGGTGAAAGCAAAATCCCCACCCCACATTACTTATGCAATGTAGAGTGGGGACTTCAGTATGGTTTACTTAAGGTTCATTTTCCTTAATTCTTACTTTCTGGCTGCACTACGGCTCTTGGCTTTGGCAGCTGATGTTGTCTTGACAAACTTGGCTTTTTGCAGTAAGTCGAGAGTACCAACTACTCCTTTACCTTCAACAAATACTGCAAGTGCAAGGTCGGATGTGGTGATGCTGCCGTCCTTGTTGATCTTGCATTCAATAGCTTTGGCATTGCTTGCCGAGATAGTAATGATGACTCCCGAAACTTTTCCGTTGTCATACGTGCCTACTCCATAGCCTGGCAAGATGTAGAGCCGGTTGTTAGCATAGTCGACGACAGCGCCAACCTGACTGTCGGCTGTATACAGACCGTTGATGATAAAGTCGATGCCATACTCGTTGTCTGCCGGAGCTTTGGTTATAGTCACATGGTTGGTCACTTCCTTTCCCTCTTTTGCAGAGTAGTATTTCAGCGTGTAGTTGCCCTCGAGCATAGCAGCTGTGGCTGTGAAGCCGTCGTACTTCCATGCTACGTCGGTAGAAGCGAAAGCCTCATTGCCGTTGCCGTTGATGTCCATGATGACGCCTTCCTTTATCTTCAGTGTCACCTTGTCGCCTTCGTCAGCAGCCTCGGGCATCTTGAATGTGACGGTCTTGCCGTTTACGCTCCAGTCGCTCGGGTCGAGATTGATGGTTGTAGAGCGCTTGGCGTTAGAGTAAGTGAGCGAGAGGTCGCCTGGCTTTACGCAGTCGTCCGACTCCTCAATGTCGTTGCGGAATACGTCGAAAGCGAATGTTATGACGCCTTTGAACTTGTCGTACTCGCCGATTGTGCTGCCTGAGGCAGGTGTGAACTGCTTGGCTTCGATGGCAAACGGCTTGAGCGGCTGGCGGTTGTATACGCCTACGAATCCCTCGTCGCCGATAACGGTGTTCTCAGCCGGACACTTGTTGCCGAAACTGTCCTTGAATGCGCCCTCAGTCCAAGAGTAGAGCACGTATGCTCCGGCAGGAACGTCATCGACAGTGAATGTCACGTTGGCGCCATCGATTGTTGCGTGAACCTTGTCAGCAGGCACGTTGATGAATTCGCCGTCGCCCCACTCCTGATAGTACTTAGCCGAAACGGTGCCTTCGCCCTTGAATACAGGCTCAGAGAATGTAATGGTTGTCTCAGCCGACGGGTCGCCTGCTTCGTACGGTTCGAGTGTAGGAGCATTGCCGTCGGTGGTCTTCACCACGAGCGACTGTACCTTACCGGTAATGCCATTGGCATTGGCAGCTACGGCGTAGATAACATACGATTTGTTGGGCGAGCAGATGCCCTCGCCCTTTGAGTTGAGCATGTTGACGGTAGTAGATGCTGCCTTCGAGTAGTTAACGATGGCTTCGCTTATGCCACCCATCGTTTTCTTGAGCACATCGTCCTCGCTTACGTCCTCGGCTTCGTCGCCCTCAACAACGGTGTAGGCATAATAGTTGGTGCCTTCAGCCGGATTGACGGTGAATGTGAACGAGTTGTCCTTGGTCTCCGTCAGATTTATGGCTACGGCAGGGCCTTCGCCATAGTGCTCTGAGTGCTCGTCGTCGAAGGTAGTACAGCCCGTGAGGGCTGCAATACCTGCAAAGGCGACTGCAAGACTATATAATAACTTTTTCATAATTATATGTTTCTATGTTATTGTTTTATTTTGCTTTGTGCAGCTTGGCATTCAGCATAATTTCAAACCATCCGAGTCCATCATTGCCTGCAGCGTCAGATGTAGCGTAGGCTCCAAATATGTAAGGAATGCTGATGATAGCATTGCCGTTTGCGTCAGTTGTGATAGGACAAGACATATAGTCTGTAACCTGGTCGGTTAAGCTTCCACCTTCAATTCCACCAAAGGCATAGAGCCATCCGTACTGTGAACTTGTCTTTTTTGTGTTCTGTCCGACTGGGATGCGGAGTTCGGTCTTGTCTTCGTTAACGGTTCCGTATACCGGATACTTGTCGCTTGTTCCTGCAGGGAGGATATTGTATATCCATACCTTGTTGACATCCGAGTCGTCCTTCTTTATCTCTACGTTCCATGTAGTAGCACCGCTGAAATTAGATTCGCCACTTGCTCTGAACGTTCCGAGCATGAAAGCCAACGGGTGGTCGAGATCGACGATTGTCACATCGAACGAACTTTCGGCTCCAAGGTTTACGCCCTGCGCATTCTTGAGCTTGATGTTCAGACGGAGGTCGCCGGTGAATGTGCCTGCAAGGTCAACGATGTTGAGCTTGATGTTCTGCACGTTGGATTCCTTGGTGAAGGTGAGCGTGCGCGTAGCGTTGGCAACGGTGTAGTTGGTGCCCTCTACGGCAGGTGCTGTCTTGTCGGCAGTAATCTCGAAGTCGACAGAGCCTTCCTTTCCCTTGAGCGACGAAAGCTGTACGGGTATTTCGAGTGTTGCCTTGTTTTCGTCGATCGAAGCCTTTGTGTCGGTGAACGATACGAAAGCATCCTTGTCATTGAACTCGGGCTGGTCGTTGTTGCACGAGGCGAGTGCCACGGCAGCAAGAGCTGCGAGTACTATGGTTGTATTCTTGAATATTTTCATAGCTTTTCTCTCTCTTTAGATTAATAACCAGGGTTCTGAGCCACGTTAGGATTGGCGGTGCACTCGCGGTTAGGTATAGGCAGTGCCCACATGTAGCTTGGGAATGCCACATCCTTGTTCTTCGAGTCGTCGAAATCCTTACGTGTCATCGACTTGTTGCAGCGTGCGTAGTCGGCAGCTATGTGTCCCTCGAAAGCCAGCTCGCGACGGCGCTCGTCAAATACGCCCTGCTTTGTAGCGGCTGCTGTCTGCGATGCGCCACGTACTGTAGCTATCTTGCGGAGATCGCTCTCGGCTGTCACGCCCTGAATAGAGGCTCCGTTGATGATGGCCTCGGCACGGTTGAGGTACATCTCCGAAAGGCGCAGGATGGGAACGTTGGTGTATTTCGGGTCAGAGTCCTTCGGCTTGCCCGAATACTTTGTCGGGAAGTAGTCGTTGCCGTGCTGCTTGTACATCGATTTGCGTACGTCGCCCTCAGAGTAGAGGTCGTAAAGGTCCTTAGTGGCGCAAACGTCGCCGTGCGAACCTTGGTCATCGGTAGTGGTGATGTATGGAAGGTGAGCCCAACCAGAGTTGTCCCAATACTCGTTCTTGTCCGAACCGTACACCTCGAAGATTATCTCGCCGCCCTCAGGAGCCGTAGCTGCCGAGAACATAGCTGCATAAGCGTCAGCCGGAGCAAGTTCATACTTCTTGTTGTTGATAACCTTTGTAGCGTAGTCGGCAGCTTCCTGCCACTTGTTCATATAAAGGTATACGCGCGAGAGCAGTGCCTGGATGGCAGGCTTTGTAGGAGTTGCAGTCTTGTCGGTTACGCCTGCACGTACGTAGTCGTCAGCCATTATGCTCTCAGCCTGCAGCAAGTCGGCAACAATCTGATTGTATACGTTCTCCTTGGAGTCGCGTGCGGGCTTGCCGTTCTCGGTTACGAGTACCAGTGGCACACCCATCTTGTCGTCCTCGGTGGCATTGTAGTTGTAGGGCTGGCAGTAGGTTATCACAAGGTCGAAGTAGCACAGGGCGCGAATGAAGAGCGCCTCGGCCTTGACATTGTTCACCTGCTGCTGTGTAGCGTCCTTGCCTACCTTGTCGTCGAGATTGTTAATCACGTTGTTGGCACGTGCAATTGTGTAGTAGGCGTAGCTCCATAGGGGCGAAGTGCTGCGGTCGCTGTATATCCATTGTGTGTCTGAGCGGTAGCGTCCCGAGCCCGGCACCGATGTCGGGTTCTTGGCATTGCCGCAGCGCAGTTCAGACATAAGCGTGAATTCGCCGTCGTACCATGCATCGCTCTGGAACATTCCATACATAGCGGCGGCAGCCTTGTTCACGCCGTCGAATGTTGCGAACGTCAGCTCGTTGCTCTGTTCCTGCTTTGGCTCCTCGGTCAGGAAGTCGCTGCACGACGTGAATAATCCAGCCGAGAGGATAGCCATTCCGATAAATATCTTTTTCATAAATTCAGTTCCTTTTGTTTCGTTACTTGATTATTTTCTGTCTGTAACATTACAGGGTGATGTCAAGACCTACCATGAAGGTCTTTGTGACAGGATAGATACCTTTGCCGAGTCCGTCAACGCCACGCTCCGGATCCCAGAAGTTCACATTGTGGAATGTGTAGAGGTTGAGGGCACTGGTGTAGACGCGTGCTCCCTGCAGACCTATCTTGCTGAGCAGCGAGCGGTCGAAGCTGTACGAGAGTGTCACGTCCTTGATGCGGAAGTAGTCGCCCTTCTCAAGGTAACGTGTCGAGTTTGTCAAACTTGAGCTGGTAGAGTTGTTGTATATAGGCTTCGGGTTGCATCCTGTGTCGCCCGGCTTCTTCCAGTAGTTGAGTGCTGTGACTGACTGGTTCATGTTGACACGTGAGCCGTCGCTGTTGACGAAGTTGTTGTCGGCGATAAGAACCTTGTTGCCACCCTTGAATTCTGTGACTACGCTCAGCGTGAGGTTGCGCCATGACACAGTGGTGTTGATACCGCCGGCGTATGTAGGCTCCGGACTGCCGCACTTCACGTAGCGTGCGTTGCTTACGTTGTTTGAGAGTGAGCCGTCCTCGGTGCGCCACAAAGCCTCGCCGTTAACCGGGTTGACTCCGTAATAGTCGCGCAGATAGAATGTATAGAGCTTCTCGCCTACGAAGTGGCGGATAAATCCGTCGCCGTATGTGAGGTAGTCCTCGCCTGCAAGCTCAAGCACTTTCGACTGGTTGTGCGAGATGTTGAATCCCATGTCCCACTTCCAGTCCTTCGAGTCGATGATGCTGGCGTTGAGCTGGAATTCTACACCAGTGTTGCGCAGCGAACCGATGTTGGTAGTCATCGAGTTGAAGCCTGATGTTGACGACTGCGACTTGGCAAGAAGCATGTCGGTGGTCTTACGTGTATAGAAGTCGATGCTACCCGAGAGGCGCTTCAGTACGTGGAAGTCGATACCTACGTTGAACGCCTTGTTCTTCTCCCATGAAAGGTCGGGGTTGGCTGGTTTGTCAGGACGAAGTCCAGTGATGCCGTTGTACACCGACTGTGTGTAGGTGCCGTATGAGAGGTAATTTGAGATATTGTCGTTACCGTTGATACCGTAGCTGGCGCGCAACTTGAGCACCTGCAACCAATCCTTGGCAGACTCCATGAACTTCTCGTTGTGGATGTTCCATGATGTTCCTACCGACCAGAATGTACCCCAGCGGCTGTTCTTGCCGAATATTGAGCTGCCGTCCGAACGAAGCGATGCCTGGATGAAGTAGCGGTTGTCGAAGTTGTAGTCGGCAATGCCAAACCATGACATCATAGTCACAGTGCCGATACCATAGGCAATGTCGTTGGTAGAGTTGCCGTTAACGTGGTAAGGTATCTGCGGGTCGAGTCCCTGCGAGCTTTCGTAGTTCTCCTCAGAGTCGCTGTAGTTGGCCTCCTGACCCAGCAATACGCGCAGATAGTGCTTGCCCAGCTGGTCCTGATAGGTGGCTGTGTTAGATGTAGTGAACGAACGATAAATCATCTGGTCGGTCTGCAGCGTACCCGTACCTTTCTGGTCGGTGTGAGCAAGGGGGCTCCAGTAGCGGCGGCCGTTGATGAACGACAGTTCGGCACCGTCAGTAGTCTTGAATGTAAGTTGCTTGATAGGCTTCCACTCAAGATATACGCTACCGTTGAAAGCATAGCGCTTGCTCCACTGGTCGTCGTACATGGCAGTGGCAAGCGGGTTGGTGTTGCTGTTGGTCGGAAGATTTACGTTGGGTGTTCCGTCCTCGTTGAAGGGCTTTTGCCACGGTTCTAAAGTCATACCCGTAAAGATTGGGTTTGAATAATAGAAATTCTGTGTAGGTACGTCCTCGCTGTACGAATAGCCGGCATTGATGCGCGCACCGGTCTTGAGGAATCGGTTGATCTCGTGGTCGGCATTGACACGGAAGTTGATACGGCTGAATTCGAAGCCCGGGAATACACCTTCGGTCTTCTGATAGTTCAACGAGTTGTAGTACTTGGTGCGAGCCGAGCCACCCGAGAGTGTCAGTTCGTAGTCCTGCATCTTGCCGTTGCGTGTCACGGCGTCCATCCAGTTGTAGAGCGGGCCCTGCAGAATAGACATCGGGCGATAAGCGTTTGCCGGGTTGGCGGGATTGTCCGGATCCATACCTGCATTGCGAATGGCTGTGCGCTCATATTCAAGAAGCTGCTGGGCGTTCATCACTCCGTAGTTGTTGTCGTTGGCAAGTTGTGAGATACCGAACTTGGCACGTGCCGTAAGGTGGCTCTTGCCCTCCTTGCCGCTCTTGGTTGTAATAAGAATAACACCGTTGGCAGCACGCGAACCGTAAACCGAAGCGGCAGCGGCATCCTTCAATACTGTGATGCTTTCGATGTCGTCAGGGTTGATAGCCGACAGGGCGTTGCTACTGTTGGTGAATGCACCGTCGTCGCCTGATGTTATAGGCAGTCCGTCGACAACGTACAATGGTTCGTTGCCGGCTGAGATAGAGCTGATACCACGAATGCGAATCTGTGAGTTAGAGCCCGGCTGACCGGTTGTCTGTGTAATGCTCACACCAGCCATCTTGCCGGCAAGCATCTTGTCGAATGATGTAGCGGGAACGTCGGCCAGCTCCTTTGAGCTTACCGATGTAATAGAACCGGTCTTGGCTTCACGGCGTGTAGTACCATAACCTACTACGATTACGTCGTCAAGTGCATGGCTGTCGGCATTAAGCTCAATGCTCATATTGCTTGAAGCCTTGACAGTCTTAGGAACCATACCGATGTAGGTCACTTCAAGACGCGAACCTGCAGGAACGCTGATCGAGAAGTTGCCGTCGACGTCGGTTATGGCGCTCGCTGTCTTCGAGCCCACTACCTTAATTGTGGCACCAACAACGGGGTGCCCGTCTTCGGCTGAGGTGACCTTACCGGAAATGCGAGATTGAGCCAGTGCCATTCCTATGCTCAGGAAAAGGCAGGCTACAAAAGTCATGATTCTTTTTTCCATAAAATCTCTCTCTTTTGGTGAATAATATAATATAATTGTTTCCTTCTTTTTACTGTGTTTGTGTCGCCTTCACCTTCTTACTGTGTCTGTAAATGGTGTCAGCTTCTCCGCCTACGGGCGGGAGGTGGTGAATGACGGCATAAGCTACTACACCTTATTTATATAAGTAACTATTAAGTATTTGTCCTTTTTTATTTTATATATGAGTTCATTTCCATAGGAGGATGTGTCAAAAGTCAAACAAAGCGGGCTGAAAGCCCCAAAAGCACATAGCCCAAGGCAGCGCCTTGGGTGTACGGATTGAAAATAGCAAAACGCCCTGCAAGGGCAAAAGCATTGATAATTAACGCTTTTGCCCTTGCAGGGCGCATCGGTATTTGTGATACTTTTACCCAGGGCGGTGCCCTACCCTTTATACACATCTTTTGTTCTTTGAAATCATTGGAATTCTGTATATT
>OBAI01000549.1_pt1 | contig 39909 bp, 36 predicted proteins | sample 1517461 | NCBI WGS metagenome assembly OBAI01 (sample SAMN04571696, study PRJEB22368) | human gut metagenome | biome: human gut; material: stool | host: Homo sapiens | place: Luxembourg | collected 2012-06-29
AAGGATTGTTGTGCGATAATGGGACTAAATCAGAAAGACCTTGAAAATCAAGGGATTCTGGCTTAGTCCCTTCTTTTTTGACCTGAAAGAGGAACAATCGCACTACAATCGGCGCACCGGATCAAAACCGGCTGGCGGTGGCTATGGAGGTACACTGCATAAGCCCTTCCCGTTGCGCTGCCCACAACGAAAAGAGTCCATCATGAAACAGGGAACTTTGGTTTATGACCACGCAACGGATCGGTACGACATTCGCTTTGACCTTGACTGCTACTACGGCGGTCTGCACTGCGGGGAATGCTTCGATGTCATGGTCAGGGGCAAGTGGAAACCCACCCGGATCGAAATGGCTGCGGACTGGTATCTGGTCGGCATCCGCACGGACGATTTGCAGGGATTGAGGGTGAGGATGTGAAGACTTTTCTCAAGGAAGTGCTGCTTCCTCTGCTGATTGCCCTTTGTCTTGCCGCATTCTTCAAGCCGGTCTATATGGCGGACGGCGTATGTGACTACTTCCTGATGTGGCTCTGTGTCGGCTTCCCATTCGGCATCCGCAGGATGTGTCTCTGGCTCGTCCCCTTCGGTTACGGCATATCCGGCACAGTAGGAATCTTCGCACTCAACATCATCATCGGCGGTCTTATCGGAGGACTCGCCCTGATTGTCGGGCTGCTGCTCGGCATCATCCATACCATCCGAGAAATCATCTGAATATCTGAAAAGCTAAGAGGGTTTGTTTCATTCTCCAATTCGGAGCATGAAGCAAACCCTCTTTTTTTGTTGCCCGAAAGCTGGAACAATCTGCCTCTTGCAGATGACGGCGGTGCGGCGAGGAAAGGAGAGAAAACAAAATGAGCTACATGACAGCCGGTAAGCTGCAAGCCTTTGAAGCCCTCATGAAGGAGGTACCCGGCCACAACCACTATGACAGCGGATGCGACGGGATCTGCCCGGAATGTCGGTCGTGCTGTTTCCATCGTCCCTACTGGAAATATCAAACCTGTGTCTTCGAGGAATGCCCCTATTCCCCGGTGAAGCTGTCAACGCTGCGCTGTCAGCCGGTGATGGCAAGGGAGGGATAACCGCATGGCAGTCTATCGCGTCAACAAAAACCGTGGCTACACGGTCATGGCAAATTACCATCTCAGGGATAAAACCCTGTCCCTCAAGGCCGTGGGGCTACTCTCCAAAATGCTGTCCTTCAACGATGGCTGGCAGTTCTCAACGAAAGGTCTTTCGGCGATCTGCAAGGAAGGCCCCGATGCTGTTCTGGCAGCTCTCAGGGAGCTTGAGGACGCAGGGTATCTCGTCCGTCATCAGTCACGGGATGAAAAAGGCCGGATGAGCAGCATGGTTTTCGAGATATACGAGAAGCCGCAGACGGGTTTGCCGGACACGGAAAAACCGCATACGGAAAAGCCGGACACGGATAATCCGTTCACGGGAAAACCGTGTACGGAAAATCCCGCACAATTAAATACTAATCAAGTAATTACCAACGAAAGAAATAACTCTCTGAGAAACTATCAATCTATCAATCTTGATGGGATGGACAGAATGGATGAACGGGAGCAATACAGGGAATTGATCCGGGATAACCTTGAGATCGACATCCGCTCTCAGGATAGGCACTATGACCTTGACCGGGTAAATGAAATTGTCGAGATCATGCTGGATGCTGTTTGCTCCACAAGACCCACCATCCGTATCAACGGAGAAGATATGCCGCAGCCGGTGGTTAAGTCACGCTTCCTCAAGCTGGACAGCGGTCACATCGACTATGTGCTCCAAGCGATGAACGATTGCCCTTCCGACATTCGGAACATCCGGGCATATCTGCTTACGGCGTTGTATAACGCTTCACTGACCATAGACAACTACTATTCAGCCCGCGTGAACTACGATTTTCACGGAAAAGGCTGATGCGTAAGCATTCTCAATCAACTTAAAGGGGGTGAGATGAAAACATGATCCACATTTTACACGGTGTCCCGCCTTAGTGACAGGATTGCCCCGCAAATCTCAGAAAGGAGGTCCCCATGCAGGATGAAGTAAATACCAAAGTCGTTGCGATTGCCATTAAGGGCGGCAGGATCACTGCGGAAGTGCTGAAAAAGGCGCTCGCCAAATTCATTGAGGAAATTGAAAAGGCCGAAAAGCAAGCCTCTCAGCCCAAGACCTACCGGGGCAAGCAGTCCATCAAGCACCTTGTCGAGCAGAACGCCGCAATCAGCAACATCGAAGTGACCGACGGAAACATCAAGTCTTTCGAGCGTACAGCGAACAAGTACGGGATCGACTACGCGCTCAAGAAAGACACCTCTGAGCAGCCGCCGCGCTATCTCGTCTTCTTCAAAGGCCGGGATGTGGATGTGATGACTCAGGCGTTCAAGGAGTTTTCCGCCAAGACGGTCAAGCAGAAAGAAAAGCAATCCCTCAAGCAGAAGCTCTCCCGCAGCAGGGAGCAGTCTAAAGCCCAGCACAAGGAGAAGGTCAAGGTTAAGACGAAGGATCGGGGCGTTGAGCTATGAAAAAGAAACTCGACATCAAAAAGCTCGTCCTTCTCAATCTCCCGTATGTGTTCGCCTTCTACTTTGTGGATAAGCTGGCGGCGGTCTTCCGGCTGGCTCCCGGTACGGAGTTTATTGACAAGCTCACCGGCGGCTTTGCCAATTTCGGCGCAGCGTTTGCCAATCCGCTCCCCAGCTTCCACCCGGTAGACCTTCTCATTGGTGTGGCAGGAGGCGCATTGCTCAAGCTGGCCGTCTACATCAAAGGCAAAAACCGCAAGAAATTCCGCCAAGGGGAGGAATACGGGTCAGCCCGTTGGGGGCGACCGGAAGACATCCGGCCTTACATGGATGACGACTTCTCCAACAATGTCATCCTCACCCAGACCGAGGGGCTGACGATGAACAGCCGACCGAAGCAGCCGAAGTACGCGAGGAATAAGAACATCCTTGTGATCGGCGGTTCCGGCTCGGGTAAGACCCGCTTCTTTGTGAAGCCCAACCTCATGCAGATGCACAGCTCCTATGTGGTTACTGATCCCAAGGGCACAGTATTGGTCGAATGCGGAAAGATGCTTGAGAAAAACGGGTATGTCATCAAGTCGCTGAATACGATCAACTTCCGTAAATCCATGCACTACAACCCGTTCGCCTACATCCGCAGCGAAAAGGACATCCTCAAACTGGTCAATACGATCATCGTCAACACGAAGGGAGATGGCGATAAGTCCGGGGAGGATTTCTGGGTCAAGGCAGAAAAGCTCTACTATACCGCACTCATCGGCTATATCTGGTACGAAGCGCCGGAACACGAGAAAAACTTCACTACCTTGCTCGAATTGATCAACGCTTCGGAGGCCAGAGAGGATGACGAGACTTTCAAAAATCCCGTTGACCTCATGTTCGATGAGCTGGAAGAGCGCGACCCTGACCACTTCGCGGTCAAGCAATACCGCAAATATAAGTTAGCCGCTGGCAAAACAGCCAAATCGATCCTGATTAGCTGCGGCGCACGGCTTGCCCCGTTTGACATCGCAGAGCTGCGGGAGCTGATGAGCTACGATGAGATGGAGCTGGATTGTATCGGAGATCGCAAGACGGCGCTGTTCGTCATCATCTCAGACACCGACGATACCTTCAACTTTGTCGTGGCGATTATGTACTCCCAGCTTTTTAACTTGCTCTGCGATAAGGCGGATGATGTCTACAACGGGCGGCTCCCCGTCCATGTCCGCTGTCTGCTCGACGAGTTTGCGAACATCGGTCAAATCCCGAAGTTCGACAAGCTGATTGCTACGATCCGAAGCCGGGAAATCTCGGCCTCCATCATCTTGCAGTCCCAGAGCCAGCTCAAGACCATCTACAAAGACGCGGCGGACACGATTGTCGGCAACTGCGACTGTACTCTCTTCCTTGGCGGCAAGGAAAAGTCCACTTTGAAGGAACTCAGTGAAATCCTCGGAAAGGAGACAATCGACCTATATAACACATCAGAAACCCGTTCCACCAACAACTCATACGGGCTGAACTATCAGAAGACCGGCAAGCAGCTCATGTCGGAGGATGAGATCGCTGTCATGGACGGCGGCAAATGTATTTTGCAGCTTAGAGGCGTGAGACCTTTTCTCAGTGACAAGTACGACATTACGAAGCATCCAAAATACAAAATGCTGTCTGACTACGATAAGCGCAACGCCTTTGACATCGAGAAATACCGTTCTCACAAGCTGGTAGTCAAGCCTACCCAAACCTTCGACCTCTATGACATGGGAGAGGTCGAAGCCGAATGAAGCCCCGTCATGCACTGCGCATGGGCAATGCCCAAAGCAGAACAATGACGGGGCTTCTATTTTTTTGCCCATTTTTAATCACTCACACTCAAAAATCAAGGAGGTTACTCTATGGAATTTATCAATCAAGCGGTTACGGTCCTTCAGACGCTCGTTGTTGCCCTCGGTGCCGGTCTGGCTGTGTGGGGTGTGGTCAACCTCATGGAGGGGTACGGCAATGACAATCCCGGCGCCAAGAGCCAGGGCATCAAGCAGTTGATGGCCGGTGGCGGCGTGGTACTCATCGGCACGACCCTCATCCCCCTGCTGTCCGGTTTGTTCTGATAACCGGTTCGCGTGTCCACATGGGAGGGCGCGAAATGCCGCGCTCTCCCTTAATTTTTTAATCAATTTCCAACATAAGGAGGTCATTTATGGAATTTATCAATCAGGCAGTTACGGTTTTGCAGACCCTCGTTGTCGCCCTCGGTGCCGGTCTGGCCGTGTGGGGCGTGGTCAACCTCATGGAGGGGTACGGCAATGACAATCCCGGTGCCAAGAGCCAAGGAATCAAGCAGTTGATGGCCGGTGGTGGTGTGGTACTCATCGGCACGACCCTTATCCCGCTCCTGTCTGGCCTGTTCTGATCCGGCAACCCCAGCATAACCGAAAGGTGGTGAAATATTGGGATTTATCCTTGAAAAAATCGAAGAAGCCATAAAAGAGCTTCTGATCGGCTGGATTGAAAGCAACATGACCAATATGTTCACCGATGTCAACGACAAGGTAGGGACGATAGCTGCTGAGGTAGGCAAAACGCCCTCTTCATGGGATAGCAGCATATACCAGATGATCCGGGGACTATCCGAAAATGTGATAGTCCCCATCGCTGGTATCATCATCACCTTTGTCCTGTGTTACGAGCTGATCTCCATGATCACCGAGAAAAACAACTTGCATGACATGGACACATGGATGTTCTTCAAGTGGTTCTTCAAGGCGGCTGTGGCGATCTACCTCGTTACCAATACCTTTGACATTGTGATGGCGGTCTTCGACATCGGTCAGAATGTCGTAGCCGGTGCAGCCGGTGTCATAAGCGGCGACACGAACATCGACATCGAATCCACTCTTGAACAAATGCGCGCCAGCATGGAAACGATGGGCATTGGCGAACTGCTCGGCTTGTCCATAGAGACGCTGCTGATCAGCCTGTGCCTCAAGATCATGTCCATTCTCATCACGGTCATTCTCTATGGCCGTATGATTGAGATTTATTGCACCGTGAGCATCGCGCCCATTCCCATTGCGACGATGAGCAACCGCGAATGGGGCAGCATCGGCACGAACTACCTCAAAGGGCTGTTCGCGCTGGCATTCCAAGGCTTCCTCATCATGGTGTGCGTTGCGATCTATGCCGTGCTCATCAACAACATGATCATCGCAGCCAATATCCACTCGGCGCTATTCTCGGTGGCAGCTTATACGGTCATTCTTTGCTTCTCCCTGTTCAAGACAGGTTCGCTTGCAAAGTCACTATTCAATGCCCACTGAGAAAGGAGGGTCAACTTGAAGAAATACTCCGTGATCTACGCCGACCCTCCGTGGCGGTACAAGGTCTACTCAAAGAAGGGGCTTGGCCGCTCAGCGGAAAGCCATTACCCGACCATGAGCCTTGAAGACATCAAGGCTCTGCCTATTGGAGAGCTTGCAGCAAAAGACTGTGCGCTCTTCATGTGGATTACCTTCCCCTGTATGCAGGAGGCGTTCCAAGTCCTTGAAGCATGGGGATTTGAATACAAAACGACGGCTTTTGTCTGGATCAAGCAGAACCGGGTGTCCGACAGTCTCTTTTGGGGCATGGGGTACTGGACACGGGCGAATGCTGAACTCTGCATCCTTGCAACGAAAGGCCATCCCAAACGGGCAAGCCCCGGTGTGCATCAGGTCATCATGAGCCACATCGAAGAGCACTCCAAGAAACCGGAGGAAGCCCGCAACCGCATCGTCCAGCTCATGGGCGATGTCCCGCGCATCGAACTTTTCGCCCGCCAGTCCCCCGAAGGCTGGGATGTATGGGGCAATGAGGTCGAATGCAGCATCACGCTTGGAAAGGAGGTTCCCAATGGCGTTTGTACCGGTCCCGAAGGACCTGAATCGTGTCAAGACGAAGGTCATGTTCAACCTGACAAAGCGGCAGCTCATCTGCTTTGCGCTGGCTGCGGCAGCGGGTGTTCCGATCTTCTTCCTGACTAAGCCCAGCCTCGGCATCTCCACTTCGGCAATGCTGATGGTGGTCATCATGCTCCCGTTTATCTTCTTCGCTCTCTATGAGAAGGACGGGCAACCGGCTGAAAAAATCCTCGGTCATGTGATCAAGTCCATGTTTTTGAGGGATAAGGTGCGGCCATACCGCACGAGCAACCTATACGCTGCGATCCAGCAGGAAATCAAAGAGAAGGAGGAATTGCAGATTGCACAGCAGCACGAAAAAGGCCGCAGAACCTAAGCGGCTTACCAAAAACGGCAAGGTGTACGGCGATCTTCTCTCCGCCGAGGAAAAGAAGAAGCTGGTCTTGCAGAAGAAAAAGGACAAGAAGGCAAAGAAAGTCCGCAAATCGGCGCAGCAGACCATCCCCTATGTGGAGATGTGCCGCGACGGCATCTGCAAGGTCAACAGCCGTCTTTATACAAAGACTATCCGTTTCAACGACATCAACTATCAGCTCGCCCAGAACGAGGACAAGACGGCCATCTTCGAGAACTGGTGCGACTTCCTGAACTACTTTGACAGCTCGATTTTTGTCCAGTTCTCTTTCATCAACCAGAGGACGAGCATCAGCGAGTTCAAGAAGCAGATCAACATCCCGGAGCAGGCTGACGAGTTCAACGACATCCGCAGCGAGTATTCCGAGATGCTGCAAAACCAGCTCACGAAGGGCAACAACGGCCTCATCAAGCGCAAGTACATTACCTTCGGCATTGAGGCCGACTCCCTGCGCATGGCGAAGGCCAAGCTGGATCGGATTGAGACGGACATCCTCAACAATTTCAAAACCCTCGGTGTGAAGACCGAGCCGCTGTCCGGCTACGAACGGCTGAAAGTGCTCCATGATGTGTTCAACATGGACTCGAACGAGCCGTTCCGCTTCTCCTTTGACATGGTAGCCCGGACGGGACTCAGCAGCAAAGATTTCATCGCGCCCACTTCCTTCGACTTCCGTGAAGGCAAGTGCTTCAAGATGGGCAAGGCCATCGGCGCAGTGAGCTTCCTGCAAATCCTCGCGCCGGAACTCAATGACCGGATGCTGGCTGACTTCCTCGACATGGACAGCAACATCACGGTCAATCTTCATATCCGCACGATTGATCAGGCGAAAGCCATCAAGAGCATCAAGATGAAGATTACTGACCTCGACAAGATGAAAATTGAAGAGCAGAAGAAGGCCGTGAGAAGCGGATATGACATGGAAATCATCCCGTCCGACCTTGCCACCTACGGCGGTGAGGCCAAGCGCCTGTTGCAGGACCTTCAGACGCGCAACGAGAGAATGTTCCTTGTGACCATCCTCATCATGAATACCGCTGCCTCCCGCCAGAAGCTCGAAAACGCCATCTTCCAGACGGCTTCCATTGCCCAGAAATACAACTGTGCGCTCAAGCGGCTGGACTTCCAGCAGGAAGAAGGGCTGATGTCCTCTCTTCCAATTGGCCTGAATCAGATCGAGATTGAGCGCGGGCTGACCACCTCTTCGACGGCGGTGTTCGTCCCGTTCACGACGCAGGAGCTTTTTCAGGGCGGCGAGGCGCTGTATTACGGGCTGAATGCGCTCTCCAACAACATGATCATGGTTGACCGCAAGCAGCTCAAAAACCCGAACGGTCTGATCCTCGGCACCCCCGGCTCCGGCAAGAGCTTTTCGGCGAAGCGGGAAATGACCAACGCCTTCCTCATCACAGAAGATGACATCATCGTCTGCGATCCCGAGGCGGAGTATTATCCCCTTGTGCAGAAGCTCGGCGGTCAGGTCATCCGCATCTCGCCGGTAAGCACCGACTACATCAACCCGCTGGACATCAATGTGAACTACTCGGAAGAGGAAAACCCGCTGACTTTGAAGTCTGACTTCATCCTCTCCATGTGTGAGCTGATTGTGGGCGGCAAGGACGGGCTGCAACCGGTGGAAAAGACCATCATCGACCGCAGCGTCCGCAAGGTGTATCAGGACTACCTTGCCGATCCGGTCCCTGAGAAGATGCCTATTCTCGAAGACCTCTACAACATCCTGCGCAGTCAGAGTGAGCCGGAGGCACAGCGGATTGCCACTGCCCTTGAAATCTATGTGCATGGCTCGCTGAATGTCTTCAATCACCGGACGAATGTGGATGTGAATAATCGCTTCGTCTGCTATGACATCAAGCAGCTCGGAAAGCAGCTCAAAAAGCTGGGGATGCTCATTGTGCAGGATCAGGTCTGGAACCGTGTGACCATCAACCGCGCCCAGCACAAGGCGACGCGCTACTACATGGACGAGTTCCACCTTCTGCTCAAGGAAGAACAGACAGCCGCCTATTCCGTCGAAATCTGGAAGCGGTTCAGAAAATGGGGCGGGATTCCGACCGGGATCACCCAGAATGTCAAGGATTTGCTGGCTTCCCGTGAGATTGAGAACATCTTTGAGAACTCCGACTTCGTTTACCTTCTGAACCAGGCATCCGGCGACCGGCAGATCCTCTCGAAAGCGCTGAACATCTCGCCCAGTCAGCAGAACTACATCACCAATTCCAACGCCGGTGAAGGCTTGATCTTCTACGGCTCGACCATCGTCCCCTTCAAGGATGACTTCCCGAAGGACACGATGCTCTATCGTTACATGACCACCAAACCCGAAGAAACCTTGCAGAACTAAGGAGGACTACCTTTATGAAAAAGAATATGAATGAGAACTTTGAGATCACCGTTGACGAGATGACCGAGATTTTCGGCGATACGCCGGTTGAGATGAGCTTCCGCGAGGTCAAGGAAGGCATGGACAGCTTCTTTGGCCTGATGGGGCTGACCGTGGAGCTGGTCAATCTGATCCGCAAGGAGGACGAGCTGAAAAAGCACCACCGCGCTTACCTCCATGTCCGCGAGGAAATCGCCGAGTGCGCCAATGAGGCAACGGAGGTCATCGGCGGTATTCTCGACTCCATTCAGGAGAAAGAACATATCTATCGTGTGTCCGGCACTCCTTCCGCTTTTGATATGGATGAGGAAGACGAGGATGAGGATGATTTCGTCACCATCCCCAAGGAGAAGTACGACAGCATGATTGAGGATCTGCTGACGATGGCCGAACTGATTGACATGGTATCGGATATGCGCACCAAGGATGTCCGCGCCATTCAGGAGTTTGGCAAGTTCATCCCCGCTTATGCCGCCTATGAGCGCAACCGTCTTTCCCTGTACCGCGAAGCGGCGAAGGAGGCCGAGGACATCATCGACCGCTGGGAGGATGAGCTGGACGATGACGAGGACTACGAGCCGGACGAGTATTTCTCCGACTGATTTTTTATCAAGTCTCGCAGGAAGGAGGTAGTCCCCATACAGCTTGATCACATTTACACCGGCGATTGTCTCGAAGTCCTCAAAACGCTGGCCGATGAAAGCGTCCATTGCTGCATCACCTCCCCGCCGTATTACGCGCTGCGTGATTACGGTGTGGACGGGCAGATCGGCAGAGAGGCAACGCCAAAGGAATACATCTCGCGCCTGACGGAAGTGTTCAACGAAGTCAGGCGCGTTCTGCGTTCGGATGGGACGCTCTGGCTCAACATCTCCGACACCTATGCCGGGAAAGGCAATCAGGGCAGCTATGTGGACGCAAAAAATCCCAAGGGCAGAAACGGTCAGGCTGTGGCTCTCAACTACAAGGTTGAGGGCTGCAAGCCCAAGGATATGATCGGCATCCCGTGGATGCTGGCCTTTTCGCTCCGCGACTCCGGCTGGTATTTGCGCAATGACATCATCTGGATGAAAGAAAACCCGATGCCGGAGAGCGTCAAAGACCGCTGCGCCCGCTGCTATGAACACATCTTCCTGTTCTCAAAGTCACGGAAGTATTTCTTTGACTACAAGGCCATTTCCGAGCCGATTGCTCCCGGAACGGCAAGCAGGCTCAAGCGTGGGGTCAAGGGAAGCAACAAATACGGGGAGCCGATCCCCGGACAGGCAAAGCAGCAGACCATCAACCTGTGCCGTGAACACGGTGCTATCTCCGATGAGATGATCAATCCGATGCGCAACAAGCGGGATGTCTGGATTATCAACACCGTCCCCTTCAAAGGCGGTCACTATGCCGCATACCCGCCGAAGCTGGCTGAAACCTGTCTGCTTGCCGGATGCCCGAAAGACGGCGTTGTCCTTGATCCCTTCATGGGCAGCGGCACAACCGGTATGGTCGCAAAGCAGCTTGACCGTCACTATGTCGGAATTGAGTTAAACCCTGAATACAAGGAACTTGCCGAGGCGCGGATTGGAGGTGAAATCTGATGCCTCATGATGAATTGAAGCCCAAAGACAGGGTTGTCCTGCGGATGACCAGAGACGGCGCAGTGGAAGAAAACCTTACGGAGGGCACTTCGGAAAAGGTGTCTAAGCGCCTTGAGGATGCGCAGCTTGTCGCGCCCCATGACATGGAAACCGGCGATCTGGCCGAAGAGGGCAGGAAACGGCGGCAGCTCCGCCCGGATGAGCTGGAAGACGCAGTGAGTCAGGCTCAGGCCGAAACACAGTCCGCAGATGCGGCGCAAGAGTACAAGCCGGGTGATCTGCCCGTCAGCGATGATCCCACATCTCACACTCTGCACTCTGAGACATACCGCGCCCCTTCCGTTGACTACGGAAAAGCATTTGCCGATACCGCTGTCACCGGCAAGGTCAGCAGACCTCGCGCCGAGAGGCAGATTGACGGCGAATCCGTTCTGGAAAGAGCGGCGGAAACCTCCGCAGAGATGCCAGACCTTGACGGCGATGCCCCAGCTTCCCGTCGGATTGAACGGTTGGAGCGAAAATCTCAGAAGGCGCATGAGCGTCTGGATGCCGCCCGTGAGAAGCTGCCCACCAAGAAGGTGCTGAAAAAAGAGCGCGTCTTTGACGAGGAAACCGGTAAAGGCAAAACACGCCTCTACTTTGAAGACGAGCTGAAAGTCCCCAAGGGACAGAGCAAATTGCAGTTTGAGGCAGATAAGACCGTCCGCAAGGTCGGCGATACGCTTGCTTCTGGCATTCACGGCAAAATCCATGAGGTGGAGCAGGAAAACTCCGGCGTGGAAGCTGCCCATAAGACGGAGATTGCCGCCGAGTCCGCTGTCCGCCACTACCAGCATCATACAGAACGCAGTGCAAACAAGCCGTTCGAGAAGGTGTCCAAGCTGGAACAGAAGGCCGAAGCCGCTGACCGGAAGCTCCATTTTGAGAAGACGGTCGCCGAAAATCCTGAGATGAAGACTTCCCGTGCCAATATGAATAAGCACTACCAGAAGCAGCACATCAAGAAGGAATACGCGGCGGCTCGCAAGGCCGGGACGCAAACGGCCTCCACTGCCACCAAGTCCACCGGTAAAACCATCCGAGAGAAAGCGTCGGATAAGGTCAAGGGCTTTATCGCCAAGAACAAAAAGGTCTTTGCTTGGCTGGGAGCTGGCTTGATGATTCTGATCCTGTTGTCCGCCGGGATTAGCTCCTGTACGGCAATGTTCACCTCTACTACCTCGTCTGTCATCGCCACTTCCTACCTCAGTGAGGACGATGCCATGACCGGCGCGGAGGCGCAGTATTGTCAGATGGAGGCGGAGCTGCAATCGTATCTGGATAACTACGAGAGCACACACGACTACGACGAGTACCACTTTGACCTTGACGCGATTGAGCACGATCCCTATGTGCTCATTTCCATTCTCTCAGCTTTCAATGAGGGAGAGTTCACGCTGGACGAAGTACAGGGGCTTCTTCAAACGCTCTTTGACCGGCAATACATCCTCACTGAGGATGTGGAGGTTGAGGTGCGTTACCGGACCGAGACCCGGACAGGGACAACGACTGTCACCGATCCCGAAACCGGTGAAACCAGCACGGAAACTTACACTTATGAGGTCGAAGTCCCATACAACTACTACATCTGTACCGTTACGCTGGAAAACTTTGACCTTTCCCATTTACCTGTGTACATCATGAATGAAGACCAGCTCTCTATGTACTCGGCCTATATGTCAACGCTGGGCAACCGCGAGGATTTGTTCCCCGGCTCCGGCTATGTGGACAAGTACATTGAAAACCCACCCGATGACTACACGGTCAATGCGGCGTATCTGACAGACGAGAAGTTCGCCACACTCATCGCAGAGGCAGAAAAATATCTCGGCTACCCGTATGTCTGGGGCGGCTCAAATCCATCCACTTCCTTTGACTGTTCGGGATTTGTCAGCTATGTCCTCACAAACAGTGGACTTGTCAACACCGGGCGGCTGGGTGCGCAGGGGCTTTACAATGTCTGTTCGCCTGTTTCCAGCGCTGATGTGAAGCCGGGGGATCTTGTCTTCTTTGTCGGCACATACGACACACCGGGCGTTTCCCATGTGGGAATCTATGTGGGCGACAATGTGATGTTGCACTGCGGCGATCCCATCCAGTACACATCCATCAACACTTCCTATTGGCAATCCCACTTTTATGCCTTTGGAAGACCCAACTACTAACCGAAAGGAGCGTTTTTATGAACCCGAAATATCAGAAGGTCTGCGCGGAAATCGCCAAAACCGAGAAGAAGGTCGAGGACCTGCAGGGGCAGCTCAAGGAACTGTACGACAAGAAAACCGAGCTGGAAAACCTTGAAATCGTCAACACCGTCCGTGCGATGGTCATGGACAAGGATCAGATCATGGCCTTCCTCGCTGCGATGAAGGACAGCAAGGCGGAAAAGCCTACCACTACCCAGCAGGAGGTAACGGACAATGACTAAGAGAAAAGGAATCCGCCTTCTGGCGGCGCTTGCACTGTGCTTCACGCTTTGTATCTCGTTCACTGTACCCGCATTCGCCTATGCGGATGATACCGAGCAGGAGCTTCCGGTCACGGAGGCGACCCAGCCCGAGGCAACACCGGAAACCGCAGCACCCGAAGAGCCTGAACCGTATGATGGCGAGCCGATTGATGGTGAAGGCAACGCTTATACCCGCGATCTGCTCTATGACAAGGCGACGAATAAGCAGTTCATCACAGTACAGACCAAGACCGGCAACACCTTCTATGTCGTGATCGATTACGATGCGCCCATCAACGAGGAAGAGGAACAGTACCAGACCTATTTCCTCAACATGGTGGACGAGGCCGATCTGCTTGCCCTGTTGGATGAGGAAACGGCATCTTCGCTTACTACCTGTAACTGCGATACCCGCTGCGAGGCCGGAGCTGTCAATACGGAATGCCCTGTCTGCAAAACAAACATGAGCGAGTGTACCGGCGCTGTACCTGAGCCGGAAGAGCCGGTCGAGGACGCAGAAGCCGAAGCGCCCGAAGAGCCGGAAAACGCTTCCCCGAACATTGCCCTGATCATCGGCATCATCGCGCTGGTCGGCATCGGCGGTGGTGCGTATTACTACTTTAAGTTCGTGCGTGGCAAGAAGCAGAAGGACGAGGATCTGGATTTCTTCGATGACGAGGGTTATGAGGAAGAGCCGTATATCAACGAGGACGAAGAGCCTGTCATTGCAGACGATGAGGATGACGGGGACGAAACCAAAGAAACGGAGGAAACGATTTGATCTTAGTGATTGCGGAAAAACCGAGTGTTGGAGCTGCTATCGGGAAGGTGCTGGGCGCTTCCTCCCGCAAGGACGGTTATCTCGAAGGAAACAACTACATCGTCTCATGGTGCGTCGGTCATCTTGTGGGGCTTGCGGACGCAAGCTCCTACGATGAGCGCTTTGCCAAATGGCGGTACAGTGATCTCCCCATCGTCCCGGAGGAATGGCTGTTTGAAGTCCCGAAGGACAAGAAGAAGCAGTTCAAGGTGCTGCGTGACCTTATGCGTGATAAGCGTGTGACCGAGCTTGTCTGTGCAACGGATGCGGGGCGCGAGGGTGAGCTGATTTTCCGGTTGGTCTACAAGAAAGCTGGTTGCACGAAACCTTTCAAGCGCCTGTGGATCGGCTCGTTGGAAGACAGCGCAATCCGAGAGGGCTTTGCCCATCTGCGAGACAGCGGCGACTATGACCGGCTCTATGAAGCCGCGCTTGCCCGTTCCAAGGCAGATTGGATTGTCGGCATCAACGGCACAAGGCTGTTCTCGACACTCTATCATAAGAAGCTGGTGGTCGGGCGCGTCCAAACGCCTACGCTGGCAATGCTGGTGGAGCGTGAAGGCAAAATCACAACCTTCCACAAGGAGAAATACTTCAATGTCCATATCAGCAAAGACAGCCTGACAGCGGACATGGAAAAGGTCAAAACCGAAGACGAGGCGAAGGCGATTGCGGCGGCTTGCAATAAAAAGCAAGCCGTCGTTTCTTCTCTCAAGAAGGAGACGAAGACAGTCAACCCACCGAAGCTCTATGATCTGACCACCTTGCAGCGGGAAGCCAACCGCTACTATGGTTTTACCGCCCAGCAGACGCTCGATCTGGTGCAGTCCCTCTATGAGAAAAAGCTGCTTACCTATCCCCGAACGGACAGTCAGTTCATCACTGAGGATATGGAGAGCACTGCCCGTCAGGTGATCGGCATTGTCTCCCGCAAGCTGCCGCTCTTTGAGGGCATCACCCATGAGCCGGACATCGGGAGAATTACCAACAACGCCAAGGTCACTGACCATCATGCCATTATCCCCACTGTCCAGCTTGAAAAGCAGGACCTCGCCGAGCTGCCGGAGTCGGAGCAGAAAATCATCCGGCTTATCGCCATGCGCCTTCTGAGCGCTACCGGTGAGAAGCACATCTATGATGAGACTTCGGTCACGCTCACCTGTGAGGGGTTCGAGTTCAAGGCAAAAGGCAAAACGGTCGTACAGGATGGATGGAAGTCGGTTGAGCGCTGCTTCAAGGAAACGCTCAAGAGCAAGGAAAAGGACGAGCCGGAACGCTCGCTGCCTTCTCTGAATGAGAAGGATATTCTCTCTTCTGTCGATTCCAGCGTCACCGAACATTACACATCCCCGCCGAAGTCCTACACCGAAGACTCCCTTCTGTCGGCAATGGAAACTGCGGGAAACGCTGAGTTCGACGATGATACCGAAAAGAAAGGGCTTGGCACTCCCGCCACCCGTGCCGGTATCATCGAAAAGCTGGTCAATGGCGGCTTCGTTGAGCGCAAGGGCAAATCTCTCGTGCCTACAAAGGACGGTAACAACCTTGTATGCGTCCTGCCCGAGCAGATTACTTCCCCCTCCATGACGGCGGAATGGGAAAATACTCTGATGCAGATTGAGCGCGGCAATGCGGATGCGGACAAGTTCCTTTCCGGCATTGTGGGGATGACCTCCGAGCTGGTCAAAGCCTATCCCTTCCTCTCTGAGGCTGAGGCAAACCGCTTCGATACCGGCAGAGAGTCAATCGGGAACTGTCCGCGCTGCGGCTCGCCGGTCTATGTGGGCAAGGGAAACTACTACTGCTCGAACAAGGAATGCTCCTTCTGTATGTGGGAGGACAATAAGTTCTTTACGAGCAAGAAAAAGAAGCTGACCAAGAAAATCGCCGCCGAACTGCTGGACAAGGGTTGGTGCAGAGTGACCGGGCTTTATACGCCAAAGCGCCCGCAGCTCTATGATGCGGTGATCCGTCTGGATGACACAGGCGGCAAGTATGTCAGCTTCAAGATGGAATTTGATAAGTAAGGAGGTCATAATTGGCTGAAAACAGAAACGCCCAGCAAGTCCGGGAAATCACCGACAAGCTGGAACAGGGACTCAAGGAACTGTTTGAATCCGAACGCTTCAAAGAGTACCTGAAAACGATGTCCAAGTTCTACAACTACTCGTTTAACAATACGCTTCTCATCGCCATGCAGAAGCCAGATGCGACGCTGATCGCCGGTTACGCGGCATGGCAGCGCAACTTCGACCGCCATGTGATGAAGGGCGAAAAGGGTATCAAAATCCTTGCTCCTGCGCCCTACAAGGTGCAGGAAGAGCGGGAAAAACTCGACCCAGCAACGCAGAAGCCCGTTCTCGACAAGGACGGCAAGCCGGTCACTGAGACGGTTGAAGTGACCCGCCCCGCCTTCAAGGTGGTGAGCGTCTTCGATGTGTCCCAGACGGACGGCAAAGAGCTTCCCGATATTGCCGTAGACGAGCTGACAGGCAGCGTGGAAAACTACGCCGCCTTTTTTGATGCTCTCAAAGAGCTGTCTCCGGTCCCCATTGCCTTTGAAAACATCACCGATGGCGCAAAAGGCTACTTCTCTCATGTAGAAAATCGCATTGCCATTCAGGAGGGTATGAGTGAAATCCAGACCATCAAGACGGCGATCCACGAGATTGCCCATGCCAAGCTCCATGCCGTCACTCCGGGCGAAAAGGTTGCTCCCGAGGACAAGAAAGACCGGCGCACTAAGGAGGTCGAGGCAGAAAGCGTCGCCTATACCGTCTGCCAGCGGTACGGCATTGAAACCTCTGATTATTCTTTCGGCTATATCGCCGGTTGGTCCTCCGACAAGGAGACCAAGGAGCTGAAAGGCTCGCTGGAAACCATCCGCAAAACGGCGGCTGAGATGATCACCGGTATTGATGAAAAGCTCAAAGAGCGGCTTGCCGTGAAGGAACAGGGAGCCCCTACGCCGCTGCGGGATGCGGCGATTCCGGTTTACCGAGAAGCTGCGATGTATGCCTTTGAAGCCGGTGAGCTGGATGCTTACCGCACCTCGATGCAAGCCAACATGGACTGTAAAGAGGCGATTGAGCAGACCATCAACGACTACTACGGCAACAACCGACTTGCGGCGGAGTCCGCCGTTAAGAGCATCCTTGAGAAATTCTCGCCTGAGCGCGTCGCCTATGTCCTCGCGCAAACCATCCAGCAGAAAGACCATGACGGGCGCATTTCCCCAGACTGCAAGGAATGGGCAAAGGGCATGGATGGCAGCCCGGATCATGCAACTCAACTCATTATTGACAGTGTAAATCCGGGGCTGGTCAGCCTTTTCACCGAAGAGTTTGTCCGGCAGACTGCCATCAGCAGAACTCAGGAACAGGCACCGGCTGAGCAGAGCAAACCGGCTGTGCCGGAGAAGGCTCCCGAAGCTCCGGCTCCCAAAGAGCCGGAACAGGCGGTACCGGTGAAGCATCGCCTCACACCGGAGGAAAAGAGAATCAAGGAAGCTGTCATGGACACGCTCAAAGCGCAGATCGCCGGTCGCAACGACGGGATGCTGTCTACCTACCGTTCGTCCAATCAGTCCTTCAAGGTGATGATGGAGTACAAGGTCAGGATTGAGGGCAACACCGTTACCCGGGATGGCGAGCCGATGTTCGCTATCCACCGCCGCCATTCTGCGAAGAAGGTACAGGGCTGCTACCGCGAGCTGACACCGATGCTTGAATACATCGGCAAAGAGAAGACTCAGGAAGCAGCGCGGGAAAAACCTTCTATCCGGGAACAGCTCCGTGCTGCGGCAAAGAGCCAGCCTGAGCGGAAAACGCCGGTTAAGCAGAAGTCCCACGATGTCGGTTTGGAGTGATGCCTATGAAGTTTGAAAACATCGATCTTGTGGATGCCCTTCGCCGGATTATGGACATACACACCCCAAACTACAAAGAGGACTTTGAGCTGGACGCCGGGTTGCTTCACAGCCTTGCCGGTTCCCAATCTCCCGAGGACAAGCACCTTCTCTGGATGTCCCGTCCGAACGGCACTTACCTCCTGCCTGAGCGTGAAGTCTATGTGGAGGATTCCTACGAAAACAAAGTGTGGGAGTTTTACCATGAGCAAACCCGTGATCCCATCCTTGCCTACGCAGTTGAGATCAAAGGCGTAGAGGGCGATACCGTCAAAGGCAACCTTATTGAGCTGGACTATGCCGCCCATGTGGAGCGTATGAAAAAGCTCACCGTTCCGGTTGAGACAGTGGCAGTCACCTTTAAGGACGATGCCACCTTTTATCTGCCTTTCCGCAGCTACCGGCGCGAAGCGATCCCGCTGGAAGAAAAGCACGGCGAGGTTGTGTCGGTGAGTTATCTGCCTGAGAATGCGGTTGAGCTTGACATGATCCTCCGCCGTGAACGCTTCAAAACGAGCTTCCATGCGAAAACCGGCAGTATTGAGGATCACATTCACAAGCTTGCCGTCCAGCATGGCGTGACCGAAAAGCTGGGCATATTGCCCCTTGAAGCGCAGACCGCCTACAACGCCGTCAAGGAAGCCCATCCCGAAGCGATTGTCTGCTTTGCCCAGAACGGCTACTACGAGATTTACGGCGAAGATGCGAAGAAGGCAGCGCCCGCGCTCGGTTCGAAGCTTCTGATGAAAGAGCTGGAAGGCGGCGGACAGGTAGCCGTGACCGGCTTTCGGGAAGATCAGTGGGTTGCCAAGGCTAAAGCGCTGTGGGGGCGAGGCAACGATGTCCTTGTTACGCAGCCCGGTGAAGACGGCAGACAGGAAACCGTCAAACGCCTTATCGCTGAGGACTACATCCCTGTTGGCATGGTGATGGATATGGACGGCAAAACTGTCCGCGTTGACAAAGTTGATTTTCCAAATGAAGAAGTCAGCCTGACAGACATCACGGACAGGAAAAATCCCATTCCATTCCGTGAGCGGTTGTCTATTGTCCGTTCCTATGTGGAGGATGCTCCGGCAGATAGCCTCTGGAAAGCAATGGATCGCAGAGAGCATCCCTCTCAGAAGAAGACTTCTGTCCTCGCAAAGCTCAAAGAACACGCCCAGACTGCGCCGGATAAAGGTGCTAAAAAGCCTGAGCAAACAAAGAAACCGAAATCAAAAGAAATGGAGATGTGATTATGTTTTTTACCGTGGAAGAGACAAATCTGATGTGTTGCTTCGACACTTCCAGCCGCAAGAGGCTGATTGCAGAGATGAAGTCGCTGCCCATCAATGAGCTGGACGATGAGATGGCGGAGCTGCTTTTTCATACCGTTCGGAAGCTTGAGGGTATCACCGACGAGGCGTTTGCCCAGCTCTACATCGCGCCGGACAGCATGATGGACGATTGAAAGGAGGATGCCTATGCCCGTATTGGATGGCAGTTTTGAAGCCTTCGTGACCAATCTTGGCAAGTACAACGAAGGCGAGCTTGTCGGGGAGTGGGTTCATTTTCCGACCACCGAAGAGGAAATGAAGAAGGTCTTCGAGCGGATCGGTATCGGCTCAAAGGACGAGTTCGGTCAGGTCTATGAGGAATGGTTTATCACGGATTATGACTGCTCCATTCATGGGGTCAGCACGCTCCTTGGCGAATATGAAAACCTCGATAAGCTCAACTACCTCGCCGCGCGGCTGGATGAGATGTCCCGCTCTGAGCTTGAGCATTTCGTGGCAATCATGGATAGCGGCTGCGATGAAGTGAATGACCTCGACGATCTGATCAACCTGACCTACAATCTCGACAACTATGATTTTATCCCCGACATCAAGGACTATGACGATCTCGGTCGTTACTACTTCTTTGAGGGCGGGTACAACATAGACAACAAGTTCGGCAGCTTTGTGGATTACATTGACTTTGAGCGATACGGCGAAGACTGCGCAATCAATGAAGGCGGCACACTGACCGACGCCGGGTACATCCGTCCTACCGGCGATAGCTGGAACCGCTACTTTGACGGTACGCTTGAGGATATTCCCGATGAGTACCGCGTCACCGGAAGCGGCGAAGAATTGGAGCAGCCAAGCACGATCACAGTGCTGGTGGTTGAGCCGGACAAGAAGCCCTATGTGAAAGAAATCCCTTCCAGCCTCGAGTCCTTACAGCATGAGGTTGGCGGGGACATTGAGGCGGTCTATCCCTTTGAAGAGCCGGTTGCCATTGTCTGCAATGAAGAAGGCAAGATGAACGGTTTGCCTCTCAACCGCGCTCTGCGGGATGACAGCGGTGAAATCTATGATATTGTTGCCGGTACCTTCCTTGTCACGGGGCTGACGGATGACAGCTTCGGCTCACTTTCGCCGGATCTGTTGCGGCAGTTTATGACGGAGTTCAAAATGCCGGAGCAGTTTGCCAAAATCGGAGATAGGATTGTTGCTATCCCGATGATTTCCGAAGAACAGCAGAAACAGACGGTTCTTGAAGAGAAAAGCTCCATTGTCAACGAGAATACCTCCGGCATGGCGGTGGATGGTCATATCGGCACATGGCACACGATTGACCATAAAGAGATCGACGGTCACACCTTCTGGCTGATGGAGCACGACACCTTTGGGGACGATGCCTCCTGCATCATTGTCGATGAGCGCGGCGAGCTGGTGCTGTCCCATATCTATGACGGCTTCGATGAGACCGCAGTCAATCTGCTCCGTCAGGAGGTCATGCCGGTCGAGAAGATGCCGGATGACAGCATCAGCATCGAGGAAATGAAGCAGTACGGCTACAAATGGGGCGGGATGCTGCCCATGCGGGAGGATGTTGCGGCTGAGGTCATGAAGTCGTGCCAGATTTACCGGCTGTACGGCGACGATACCGAGGGGCTGGTTCTGGACGCTAAGGAGATCAGGGAACACGCCGCCAAAGGCGGTATCTTCGGTGTGGAGAAAGCGGATTGGGTGGCCGAGCTGGAAAAGCAGAATCCACTCAAAGCCGCTGAAATGTCGCTTGAGGATGACTACGGCATGATTGACGGTATCATCAACAACGGTTCCAAAGAGAAGGAAAGCAGCGAAAAGCGAGAGAAGTCTTCCATCATGGACAGGCTGAAAGCGGCAAAGACCGAGCCTCCGAAGGAGAAGGCTGCGCCGGTAAAGGAGCGCAAGCCTGACCGTGACTTATGAGCCGAAGTGCAAAATGGAAGCAGGAGTGGGCATTCTTCTTAGATACGGACGGACGGCGTAAATATAGCGAGGTCTGCCGACGCTGCATTCATGACTGCAAACAGAGTTTTCGCGCTGTGATCCTCGCTTGTCCGCATTACTTCTCCAAGCGCTCAGGACAAAGCCAAAATCTGTCGGATTAAAGGTTGAAAATCGCTGATTTCCTGCCCTCTGAGCAGGGATGACGCATTGCCCCGTATGTTTTCCTGTCTAAGCGCCAAACGCCTGAAATGTCAGAATAAAGGTCGTATTTCTATCAAAAGCGAAGAGCCTCGGTCGATGCCCTTGCGGGTGTCGGCTGAGGCTCTTTTTTGTTTACAGCAGATCGTTCAGAAGGTTCATGCACTTTACCTTCTGTTGGAGATTGGCGCTCCCATAGACATTCAGCGTGAATGAAACATTCTTGTGTCCAAGGATTTCAGAGAGCGATTTGATGTCAAACTCCGGTATCTCGATTGCCCTCACTGCGAAGGTGTGCCGGATCTCATGGAACTTTACCTTTTGCAGCCCGTTACGCTTGAGAAAACGGGTGAAAAACTGCCGGTATGTACGCGGCTCGGTCGGCTTCGTTTTGCCCGTCAGGAAGTAGTGATTCGGATTTTCCGTGTAGAACTTCTTGATGATGTTCATGAGTAACGACGGAACCGGGATAACACGGGCAGATGTCTTCGTCTTCGGCGGTCCTATATGGAGATAGGACGATCCCTTTCGCTTGTCATAGATGCGCTGGACAGTCTTGTTGATATTGATGGTCTTGTCCGTAAGGGAAATATCCTTCATCTGGAGTCCGCAAAGCTCACCGATCCGAATGCCGGTAAACAGCGCAATCAGAATACCCGCCGTTTTTCTGTTCAAGTCCATGTAGATGCACTGAATAAGGGCTTGTTCCTGATCTTTGGAGAGCGAGTTGACTTTCTTGATACCCAGCTCTTTCGGGTACTCAATCAAGTCCCAATTCAGCAATGGAATAGCCCGCTCTTTATAGGCGAACTCCATTGCAAGCCTGAGAACGAGAATAACATCCCGTATGGTCTTTACAGTAAGCCCTCCCGTGTTGTCAAGCCGACCGGCATTGTAGAGATACGAAATGTAGCTCTGAATGTCCGTTTCGGTGATGCTGCCAATCTTGCGCTTGCCGAAGTACGGGATCAGATGATTTTCGGCAATCAGCGTGAAGCTGGCGTGGGTTGACGGTGTGATCATTGGCTTCTTCTGATTTAGCCAAGTGTTCAGCAGCGTCTTGAATTGTGTATTGTTAGTCATATTGACCACCTCCACGAACATTATCAGGTGGAGGGGCAAACAGAGCATTATCGTCCTCAAGTAACGGTCTCGAAAAGCGCCCGAAGCTGCGCTTCCCGGGCTTTGATGAGCCGTATAGAAAATGCCGGATAGGAGATATTTATGCCGAGCGCAGCCAGCGCGGTGCTGGCGATATGGAACTTCTTTCTGTGACAATGAATGATGGTGTCATGCCTCGCTCAGAAATAGAAGGAAAAGACAATTCAAGCGAAGATAAGAGCAACTACAAAGTCGTTTGCAAAGGAGATATGGTGTATAACTCTATGCGGATGTGGCAAGGGGCAAATGGCGTTTCCAACTATGATGGAATAGTAAGTCCTGCCTACACCGTGTTAATGCCTACCGAAGAGATTGATAATCAATACTTTGCAGCTTTATTCAAAACTTCCAATTTGATAAATGAGTTTAGGAAAAACTCGCAAGGATTGACATCGGACACTTGGAACCTGAAATATCCGCAAATCCGTCCCATCAGGCTCTATATCCCTTCTCTACAAGAGCAGAACAAAATTTCTTCTTTTATTGGTACGCTCGAAGAAAGGATAGGCAAACAACGGCAGCTCGTTGACGCCCTCAAGAAGTATAAAAGAGGACTCTCAGATGAGCTTTTTGGGGAGAAAGAATCAGGCCAAAGATGGATGACAGTTCCGTTTAGTGAAGCCTTTGATCTGTTACAAAACAACACCTTCTCGCGGGACGAAATGTCAACTGAAAACGGAATAGCATATAACATCCACTATGGAGATGTTCTGATTAAATACGGAGCTGTGGTTAATCTTTCCACGTCAAAGGTACCATACATTCGCTCGGATGTGAGCCTTTCAAAGTATGCTCAAAGCAGTTATCTGCGAGATGGGGACATCGTGATCGCAGATACCGCAGAAGATTATACAGTTGGCAAAGCGGTAGAAATTGTTGGAGTCGCTGATGCGAAGGCATTATCAGGTCTTCACACAATACCATGCCGCCCTAAGATTTCGTTTGCACCTATGTATCTTGGTTACTTTATCAATTCCAAAAGGTTTAGAACGCAAATACTTCCGCTGGTACAAGGGACGAAGGTTTCCTCTATAAGCAAAAGCGAAATACTAAAAACATCCATTGCATTTCCCTCATTCGGAGTGCAGTCACAAATAGCCTCTATGCTTTATGCTTTGGATCATAGGATTGATATTTGTCAAGCTTGTGTTCAAGGACTTGTACGCACTAAGGAAGCATTGTTACAGCAGCTCTTTATATGAATAGCTGCTGTAATAGCCCCTCTTTTAGATCGGACAAAAAAGCAAGCGCATTTTCTTCATTCATGATCTTATCATCAAGCAAGGAAAGGAATCCTATAATCGTGTTCTGTGTGCTTTTATCCGGGTATGTCAATGTGAGCTTGCACAATTCGCTCGCTTGAACATGGACAACTGACTTCCCTTGCGCTATGCGGGCGATTTTTGCATTAACAACATGATTAAGCAGATAGCTCATAATTCGTCCATCCACCTTATCGCCACGGAAAATATTGAGGTCTCCGGCAAGAATGACGCCGGGTAGCATAACGCAGGAAGCAGTTGAAATTTCTTCTGGCGTTTCACCGGAAGTCGGGATCACGACATCTCCTACACGGCTCAGAAACAGCTCGTTAACTTGTGCCTGCGTCCGCCGTTTGACGCTGGTTACAACCTCGTTGTAGGTGGTATAAAGTTCTCCATAAAGGATAAAGGGTGTACCATCCTCGGATATATCAGCTTTGGAAAGAGGCGCGCCCTTCACAAAACTGCCGAGTTTGCCCATCTTTGTAGTAGTCCACCTCGCATTTCTAAGCGGACATGATTTTGCCGAAAGAAGACTCCTTACAGCACCTCTTTTATACTTCTTGAGGTTATCCACAAGAAGTTGCTGAGATGAGATTCGTCGCTCAATAGCGTTTAGAAAAGAGGCGATTTTCTTTTGCTCTATTGAAGATGGAAAACGAATTGGCATGGAAAAGAAATCGTCATCCTTTATACTTACTCTGTCATGCCGTGCGCCACTGTCGCCGGTCATATAAATATAGCGATGCCATGCAGACGAACGGAAATACCACTCAAAAAAGTTCGTGTCTACATCTCCTTTGGCTCGAAAACAGAGATAGAGCGGCGAAACAATCCCAGCATCAGGATAAGCATATCGGCTTATAGGTCCGTATGGAGCATCGGATGACTTTCTCGGATTGTAAACAAAGTCATTATGTTCAATTATGTAATACCCGCTGGTATTATCGCTGTTTGCAATGTCTTTATCGAAGTAATCGCGCTGGGGGATAAGCCCCATCTTTGCGGAGTTACAAATCACATTGGAAATACGCCCATCCGTATTTTTCTTTATATTCTTTGCAAAACACGCTGATAACTTTGATTCGTTCCACGGCTCATCAAAGCCCGGGAAGCGCAGCTTTGGACGCTTTTCGAGACCGTTACTTGAGGTTTATTCTGACCGTTAAAATCAAAACCGTATCATAGCAAAATCCCTTGCAGTAGCAGAGGTAAATCCGCTATTGCAAGGGATTTCAGCGTTCAAAGAGCGTTTCTGCGTACTTGAACAGAAGTATAAAAGAGGTGTCATGCAAAAGGTTTTCCGTAATATGTCTGCATTTTCTCCATCTGGTTTTGAGACGGTACGATTATCTGATATTTTTAAGAAAGTTTATCGGCGAAATAGCAATGGAGAAATAAAGAATGTAATTACAAACTCCGCAGAGCATGGCTTAATCCCTCAGAGGGACTTTTTTGACAAAGATATAGCGGTTGATGGGAACACAGGAAATTATTATGTTATTGAATATGGAGACTTTGTATATAATCCAAGAAAGTCTAATACAGCTCCCTACGGTCCTTTTAACCGGTATGAACGACAAGAAAAAGGCATAATTTCTCCACTATATACCTGTTTGGTTTTGAAGGCAGACATAGAGCCAGCCTATCTCGCATGGTATTTTAAGAGTGATGCGTGGTATCGGTATATCTATGATAACGGGTCTCAAGGAGTCCGACACGACAGAGTTTCCATGACGGACGATTTGTTAATGGGAATGCCCGTTATTATTCCGTCAAAAGATTCTCAAATAAAAATAGCCAAGCTCCTTGACTGTTTGGAAAAACGATTTCAAGTTGAACTTTCTCAGTGCGAATACCTAAAAACTGTTCGAGAGGCATTGTTGCAGCAGCTCTTTATATAAAGAGCTGCTGCATGAGACCTTTTCGCAGACTGTTCAGTTCGTCTAACTCTTCCTGTGCTTGAATCACCTTTTCATGAATCCTTGAAAGGAAAGCTGCTATTCGAGATTGCTCTTCTATGTCACTTGGAAGAATATGGACGGTATTAAAAAAGCCATCAGTAGGAACATTGAGCAATCCGTGATTTCTGGCTCCCTCTGCGCATATTTCATTTACACCTCTATACCACTGCGACGACTCGAAATACCATCTTGCAAAATCGCTCAATACAACCTCTTCTTTTATTGCAAAGCACAGATAAAGGGTAGACACAGCCCCTTTATCATATAGATCGAGACGCTTAATTGAGCCAAAAGGATAATCATTAGAAGTGCTTCTGTTGTACGCATATTCACCTCTATGAAGTAGATAATATCCACTCATATCTGTACTTGCTACAACTTTTGAAAAGAAATCTCGCTGGTCAATTAAACCATACTGTGCAGAAATGGTTAGTGGAATGTCTGTTGCCCCGTTATTTTTCCTTGTTATTCTTGTTGCAAAATCGCTCAATTTGAAGGCTGTCCATTCAGATTGACTTGTTCTGGGCATAAGGCGAAGAGTGCGAGAAAAAATTGCTTCAAAGACACCTCTTTTATACTTCTTGAGTGTCGCAACATATTTTTGCTGCGCATCAATTCTTTGAGTCAAAAAGCTCAGGAAGGAAGTGATTTTATCTTGTTCGTCAGTGGATGGCAAAAACAGGGGCTGCTCATAGAGCGTTTCCCATTCCACATTTCGTCGGCACATACTCGCACCGACGGTTGTAGCATTATAAAAGAAATGTTTTGCAGCATCTGATTTAATCCAATGTGCCAGCAGTTCTTTCGAGCATCCCGTTATATCATAGGTTTTATATGCAGGAGATACCATGCCGTTCTTAAAACGGAGGTTTACATTTGCGTTTCCTAAATGCAGATTTTGGGTAGATAAGACCATTGTACCGTATTTGATTTTCTTATAACCTTTGTTGCTCGCTCCACGCTGATGACCAAACAACTCTGAATTTAGGAACATTCCTTCTATCGCAGCAGAGAGAAGAGTATCTTCGTCTTCCGTTTGAGTGCGATCACTATACTCCTGAATAAGATCGCCAAATGGTTTGCCGTGCCACGGCTCGTCAAAGCCCGGAAAGCGCAGTTTCGGGCGCTTTTCGAGACCGTTACTTGAGGATACATTTGCCATGATTATTTGCCCTCCACATCAAACGGGAAATCCAGCCCCAGCTCATCAAAATACGGCTTCAGTTCCGCGTCGATGTCTTTGATTTCACTTTGGAGCTTGCGGATTTCCGCAGCCACTTCGTTCAGATCAATTTCCTCTTCCGGCTCAAAGGTATCGACATAGCGGGGGATGTTCAGGTTGAAGCCATTCTCTTCAATCTCCTGCATCGTCGCCACATGAGCATACTTATCAATGTCCTCACGGCGCTGGTATGCGTCTACGATCTTGTCGATGTCGCTTTGCCGGAGGATGTTCTGATTCTTTCCGGCTTCAAAGTCCTTGGAAGCGTCGATGAACAGGATGTTATCCGCATTGCCGTTGCGCTCCCTCTTGAGTACGAGGACACAGACAGGAATACCGGTGCCGAAGAAGAGGTTTGCCGGAAGACCAATGACGGCATCCAGCACATTCAACTTTTGGATGAGGTGCTTGCGGATCACCTCTTCGGCAGCGCCACGGAAGAGAACACCATGAGGGAGAAGAACAACAGCTCGTCCGTCTTCATCCATGTGGTAGACCATGTGCTGCACAAAGGCAAAGTCCGCCTTGCTCTTCGGAGCAAGCTTGCCATACTCGTTGAATCGAGCATCTTCCATGAACTTCATATCGGCAGACCAATTCGCGGAGTACGGCGGATTGGCAACCTGAACACGGAACTTCTTGTCGCCAAAATAATCATGCTCCAAGGTGTCTCCGTTGTAGATATTGAAGTTGCGGTACGGAATGCCACGCAGGATCATGTTCATTCGGGCGAGATTGTATGTAGTCGAGGTCAGCTCTTGCCCATAGTAGTTTCTGACATTCGCGTAGTTTTTCAGGCGCAGCAGCAGCGAGCCGGAACCGCAAGTCGGGTCGGCTGCATCCTTCACATCCGTCAATCCGAGGCAAGCGAGACGGCAAAGCAACTCGGCAGGACCCGAAGGGGTATAGAACTCACCGGCTTTCTTTCCGGCAGTCGCGGCAAATTGACCGATCAGGTACTCGTAGGCATTGCCCAGCACATCAATTTTGGTGTCTTCCACGCCGAAGTTGATTTCGTCAAGGGAAGAGATAATCTTCGCCATTACAGAGCTGCGATCCTTTACAGTATGCCCGAGCTTTGTGGAATCAAGCTGCATATCGGAAAACAAGCCATCGAAGTCTTCCTGAGAGTCGTTACCTATGGTGGACTCCATCAGAGAGTTGATAGCCTTCTGCAAAAACTCGATGTCAAAGGAACGGTTCTCGACCATCTTGACCATCTTGCGGAAGAGGAATTGCGGCTCAATCACATAGCCGAGGTCACGCAGAGCTTCCTCTACGACAGCTTCTTTGTACTCAGGATCAGCCCATGCCTCTTCATAGCTGATCCCGTCATCTTTCAAAAGGTTGACCATGTACTTTTCGGTTTTGTCCGAAAGGTAGTAGTAGAAGATCATGCCCAAGATGTAATTCTTGAACTCATAGGCTTCCATATTGCCGCGAAGGGCGTTTGCCATTGCCCAGAGCTTGTTGCAAAGCTCTTTCTGATGAGCCTGAATAGAGTTGTCCATTTCTTATTCTCCTTATTGGTATTTCTCGGCGTGTTTTCTGATAAAGTCCACGATACGGTTGACCAAAGAACGCTTCTTCAAAAGCGGCATCGGCTTTGTGAGCCGGTCGCGGATGTTTCCGGCATCCATCGTACCGGAGAACTCGTATTCTGAGATGAAGTCGGTGAGCACCTTAGAGTCGATGTCCTCCTGATGGGCAAAGGCTTCAATCTCTTTTTGCTTTTCCGCGTTCTCGAAGTCGTTGTAGGCAGCGTCAATTTCATCCGCGCTGTTAAGCCCCGCAACAACCGTGTCCAAGAACGATTGCAGGATCTCAACCTTTTTGAGCAGCTGCGGGTTGTCTGTCCTTCCAAGTTCATCTTTGATGTGCTTGATGTCATAGTCCTTCTGCTTCGCGTCATCAAAGTGGATGTTGCGGATGAGATTCATGATGTAGGCGACATTGATTCGGTCGCTCTCCATAAGTTCAATGCAGAAGTCCACATCGTTCAGAACAGAGACAACCTCACGGTCTGTTTTTTGCTTCGAGTAGAGCATCAGATATTTGCTCTTATAATCCTGATACTCCTGCTCAGACATCGTGAGTGCATCCTGGTCAAAGCTGAACTCGATAAAGGTATGCAGCGATTGCAGATACTTGGTCAGCTCGCGGAAGGTGACAACGAAGAGTTTCTGATCATCCTCGCTCTGCATGGTGTCCACGGCTGCGGGAGTGGCGGCGATCTCTTTGAGCTTTATGACCATCTCATTGAACTTCTCGACAAAGAAGTCATAGTCCGGGACAATAATGCCGGAAGTATCTTGCGTTTTTGAAAACAAAGTAAGCGCGTCATCCGTCTGCTTTTTGAGGTTGCGGTAGCAGATGACAATGCCGAAGGGTTTTGTCTCTTTCTCCACGCGGTTCGTGCGGGAATAGGCTTGCAACAGGTCGTGATACTTCAAGTCCTTGTCCACATAGAGGACGGAAAGCGTTTTGCTGTCAAAACCGGTGAGGAACATATTGACCACAAGCAGGATGTCCAATGGCTTTGTCTTCTTGCCCTTCACACGGTCAGAAATATCCTTGTGATAGGCTGCGAAGGTATCGGTAGAGAAGTTGGTGCTATACATCTCGTTATAATCTTTGATGATCCTCTCCAAAGCATCGCGGCTGTGCTCATCCTTGCCTTCTGCATCCTCGTTCTGCCCATAAGAGAAGATACCGGAGATGTTCAAGTCGTGCTTTATGCTCTTGAAGATGTCATAATACCTGACCAGCGCCTCAATCGACGAAACGGCGAAGATTGCGGTGTATTGCCTGTTCCGTGTCTTTGCTTTATGATTTTGGACTATATGATTGGCGATGAGCGACATACGCTCTTCGGACAGATAAAGCTCATTGACATCAATGGCATCTGCCAGCGTGGGATCGTCCCAGTCAAAATCGCCTTCCATCGTCTTTATGTATTCCACATGAAAGCCAAGGACATTGTTGTCAAAGATAGCGTCTTTGATCAGGTAGTTATGGACGCACTCTCCAAACAGCATCTCCGTGGTTTGCGTGATTTTTCCTTCTACTTTTCCGTTGACTTCAAAGCGTGGCGTCCCTGTAAAGCCGAAGAATTGAGCTTTCTGGAAGTGTCGCACAATGTCCTTGTGCATATCGCCAAACTGACTTCTGTGGCACTCGTCGATGATAAAAACGACCTTCTCATCCTTGTACGCATCCATGATCTTTGCATATTGAGGGCGCTTGACAGCATTCGCCATTTTCTGCATGGTGGTTACAATAAGCTGCCGGTTTTTATCCTGCATCTGCTTCACAAGGACATCGGTGCGGTCAGTGGCATCTACCGAGCCATTTTCAAACTTATTAAACTCTTCCGTGGTCTGAGAGTCCAAATCCTTGCGGTCAACGAGGAAGATTACCTTTTTGATGTTTGGATTGGATGCGAGAATCTGCGCCGTCTTGAACGAAGTCAGCGTTTTTCCCGCGCCGGTTGTATGCCAGACATAGGCATTGCGGTTGGTCAATGTCGCTTGCCGGACAAGAGCTTCGACCGCATATACCTGATAGGGGCGCATGACCATAAGCAGTTTATCCGTATCATTCAGGATCATATACCGCGTCAGCATCTTGATGATATGGTCACGGGCGAGGAAGGCAATCGAGAAATCCTTCAAATTGGTAAGCCGCACATTGTCGAAGTCTGTCCAGAAGAATGCAAGGCTGTGCAGCATCTCCCGATCCGAGTTCGCAAAATACTTCGTGTCTACACCGTTGGAAACAACGAAGATTTGGATGAAATGATACAGCCCGTTGTAGGAATGCTTTTTGTAGCGCATCACCTGATTGACCGCTTCTCGGATGTCGATGCCTCTGCGCTTTAATTCCACCTGAATCAAGGGAAGTCCGTTGACAAGGATTGTCACATCGTAGCGATTGACATACTTTCCGACAACTGTCGTCTGGTGCGTTACCTGAAAAATATTCTTAGTGTGGTCGCTGTCAAAAAACGAAAGATACACCTTCGTCCCGTCTTCACGCTCTAAGACGAACTTGTCTCTGAGAATTTTTGCGCTTTGGAAAACAGATTTGCCAAGCATCAGATTGAGAATGCGTTCCCATTCTTTATCTGTGAGCGGCTTATCGAGCTTATCCGCATTGAAAGCCTCGAATTGTCTCTTGAAGTTCTCGACCAACGCATCGTAGTCGGGAACAGAAACGGTGCTATATCCCTGCTTATTCAGTTGATCTATGAATTGCAGTTCAAGCTCTGCTTCGCTTTGATATGCCATATCTTCATCTCCATTACTTGAGGATCATTTGGATGCCCAATGACCCCCAGATTTTATCTAACTGCTTTTACCGCAAAGAACAACTTATTCGTCGCGCAGCACTTCGCAAATATCTCCGATGTCGCAATCAAGGTAGTCACATAGACGCATTAAAACTGTCAGCGCGACTTCCTCTCCCTTATTGAGTTTGCTCATAGTGCCTGTGGATAGCCCTACATCCTTGCGCAGCGTCGCCTTTGATATATCTTTTTGGATGAGCAGCACCCATAATTTCTTGTAGCTTATTCTCATACAAACGCTCCTTATATTGCGGTTTGTGACGGGTACAAAAACACAATTTACATTATAGCAGAGACGCTTGGCGTCTACAACGCATTTCTTCGCGTATTTACAAAAAAGTTGCAAGTTCTCGAAGCATTAGGGGGCAAATGAAACCTGAGCGCCTTTCAGCGGCTCAGGTCTAACCATTGGGGCTGAATAAGCCGATCCCTTTTGAATACAGCCTTTGTGTAAAAGTCGAGGGACATGACCATGTCAAAGCCCTTAATGTGGTCAAAGAAGGATATGTCATCCGACATCTCAATAATTCTTTTAAGGAAACCCATGCACGCGCCGCAATCAAAATAGTAGGTGGCAGAAATGTGGCTCAGATGTTCCTCAATCTCAATATCCAACTCATAGTCATTGGAGATTTCTATGGCTGTTTCGATGAAGGTTTTCGCCATTTTCTCGCGCTCCGGCAAGACAAGGTAAGTTACATTGCTATAAATCTTTTTCATGATTTCGTCGAACGAAGGTGCTTGCTCTGCATCTTCTCCGAAGGCTTCTATGAAGTCGATTCTTTCCTTCTCGATTTCCTCTATTGTTTCTTTGTGAAAGTGTTTCTCATAGATTATCTCTCCCATCGTTCCTCTCTCCTAAATTGATTATTGTCAGCCCCTTTTTCTGAGCGCGTTCGAGTGTTTGCGCAGCGCCTCCCCAGCCGTGAGTCACATAGCACAAGGCGTATGTAGCGTTATCGACGAGATACCGGTTCCTTGCTGGAATCGCGGCCTTAAAATGATACTTCTCAAAGCCCTCTGGATAGATAACATCATCGAAGTATTTTGGCTCGGCAATGTTGAAAGTGAGGTAGGGGATGACAAGGTAGTTCCTTATCTGCGGATAGCTCTTTTTCAGGTCAAAGACAACCCTTGCGCACATCCAATCAAACCCGCCCATGCCGCCATTTAAGAAGTCAGTAACCCCGGAGGCGATAAGCTTTTCAACTTCTCGCCGGACATCCTCTGCTTGGACACCGTAGCATTCTTTGTGACCAATGAAGGTCGCTGTCGCTTCTTTTCCCATCTCAAGATACACCTCTTCAAAATAAAAGGATAGCACAACTCGATGAACAAATCAACGCTATTAGCGTTGGCGACTTCCATATAGAATGTGTATAGTGATAGTCGTGTCACCTATACTATTAGTGTGTATTCCACGCTGATAGGAGGTGCTGTGATGAGGCTTGAGTCCATCGGCAAAAATATCCGCAAATACCGCCTGATGAAGAAGCTTCGTCAAGAGGACCTTGCGGAAAAAGCCGACCTGAGTATTAACTATGTGGGCGCAATAGAGCGCGGCGAAAAAACGCCTTCTCTTGAGTCCTTGATTTCCATAATCAACGCTCTCGGCGTTTCAGCGGATATGATCCTTGCGGATGTCCTTGATAATGGGTATTTGGTAAAAGATTCGCTTCTGGCTCAAAAGCTCGATAAGCTTTCTGTGGAGGATCGCTCTCAGATTTATGATGTCATCGACACGATGATCAAGCATTCAAAACAAGCTAATCCCTGAAATAACGAAGGCTCACCGAAATCTTGCAGTAGGTTTCGGTGAGCCTTTTTCTTTTGCTTATTCGAGTTCTCCGCTGCGGGATTTCTCCTGTTCCTTTGCCATCGAGGGACTGAGGAAATCATCCACATTCGCCTTCATTGTGTCAATCAGGCGAGCTTCTTTTTTCAACTTGGCGCGTTCGTCATAAAGGCGCTGCTGCTCGTCCGCGAGCCGTTGCTGTTCGGCTTGCAGAGATTTCAAGCTCGGCAATTTTCCGTCGCCCTGTATGGCGAGAAGAGTGCTCTTTGCCGCCTCATAGATGACAAGCTCTGCTTCGTGTTTGGCACGGTATGCCGGTTTGTCCGCCGCCTTCATATAGGCATCATAAACCGGTTTGAGCCGCTGGTAGTTCGAGATGTTTTTGATAAGCGGCTGCACCTCACGCAGTTTGGCTTCAACATTTTTCAGCTCGCTGCCGGTGCGAGTGTAGGAGCTGTGAATGTCCTCGGCTTTCTTTTCAAGGTCAGCATATTGCAGAAGGTTGTTCTCAGTCAGATAGTTGAGAGTACGCGCAGCCTCTTTGAGAATGGTGAGCTTCGCTTTGTGCTCGTAACCTTTGCTGCCGATGAGCTGGATGCGCTCCTGAATGTCGCTGATGAGGGAAATGCCTCGGCGGGAAGTCTGCATCTGACGCTTACGGTTTCCGCGTCCCTGTATGCGCTCTTTGATCCGATCCTCGGTATAGTTGTTACCAATCGTTTTTGCACGGGTAAAGCGCTCCTGCCCCTCAGCACGGAAAGAGATGTATTTTCCGATCTTGATCTCATATCCGGCTTCCTGCATGAGCTTCAAAAACTCGTCCCAGTCCTTCGCTGTGATAACACAGCGGTCGATGGTCTGCTTTAGCTTTTGCTTCCAGCTCGTGCCGCGTTTGGCCTCCGTGTATTCCTTGTAGTCCATGCCCTTACTCTGCGAGGGCGGAATCACGGAAAGCCCATGCTCCTTGCAGATTTCGTCACTGAGCTGGCGCATTTCCCGGTAGGTGCGCCGGTTGCTTCGGTAGGCATGATAGTCCACAAAGTTGACGGCGTTGAAGATGATGTGATTATGGCAATGCCCCTTGTCGATGTGGGTAGCAATCACATACTCATACTTGCCTTTCAGCCATTCGTCGGCGAATTGCTTGCCGATCTCATGTGCCTGTTCCGGAGTGACTTCTCCGACATCAAAAGATTGAATCAGGTGCCGGGCAATTACCTTCGGCATCTGCATTCCCTGTTGGACAGCGAGATTGCGCGTCCACTCAAATTCTTTTGCCGCAGCATCGCTGGCAGCACATCCGAAAGAGGAAACATAGAGCTGCTCATCCGTCTTCTTCGGATCAAGGATGTAGGCAAGCGCCTTGTTTACAGTTCCCCGGATTGGCTTGATTTTAGTAATTGCCATATTTCCTTTTGCCTCTCTTTCAGCTCAGTGACATCATCCTCGTAGAGATTTCCCTTTGAGTTGATGCGGCGGCAAATCTGATTGATATTTGACGCAGCACGGCTGACAGCGGCAGCGAGCTTCTTCTGCTGAGTGTAGTCCACCTTGATGATATAGCCGTCAATCGCCATCTTTCTGAGGTACGCGCCCATATTCTTCGTCCCGAGCTGCGCCATCTTTGATTTGATGATCTGGTGCTCATTTTCCGATACGCAGAACTCAATGCGTATTGGCCTTGTTCTATTTGCCATAGGCAATCTGTCCTTTCGTAAAGATAGAGGGTTTGGGAGACTTCCCAACAAGCATTTTGAAGAGTAAGGGTAGGGTTTCCTTACTCGAAAATCGCCGTGTGTACGGACACCGGCTGTGCTTGCTAATCTCCCAAAATCGTATTCCCCGAAGATTCCTCCGTGAAATGTCCCTTCACTTTACAACGGACACAATAAGAGCGTTTGTTGAGTACCGGATTTCAAAAAAGTCAAAAAATCATTGGATTTCCCATGTGAAAGCCACTGTGTCTGTCACATCAATATCAACCGGCTCAATCTCAGGTGCGGCGCACTTGCTCATCGCCATGAGAGGCTGAATGCAGTCTTCAACATCGTAGCTTGTTCTGGAAAAAACATTGAGTTCGCCCCAGTTATAGTCGATATTGAGTAGCTGCCCAAGCGTACTGCCTGATGCTTTGCAAAGAATCTCCGCCTTTGCCCTGGCGTTCTCCGTCGCATTGATCAGCAGCTCTTCGCTGACTCTTGCCGGGTTTTTCACGGTGAACGCAATGCTGAGTTCTGGTTGCGCCCCACAATCCGCAATCGCAGAAATGACCTTTGCAAGCTGCTTGCTGTCAAAGTCAAAGGCAAGTTTCAAGCGATAGCTGCAAGCATATCCGGCAAACTCTCGCTTGTAATTTCCTTGCCGATCCTTGACGTTCTCGTACCTTGTCTGGACATCAAAGCTCGTGGTTTTCAGGTCTTCCTTGCGATACCCAACGCGGACTGCGGCACCTTGCAGTCTTTCGATTCTCTCGGCAGCTTCCGACATTGCGCGGTCATAGGTTTCAGATAAGACTTCAATGTTCGGGGATAGGATGATGTAATCCGGTCTTGCGGAGACATTGCCTGTCCCTTTTACGGTGATTGTTCTCATTACTTTCTCCCGTCCTTTCTGGAATTGAAGTCCTCATCAATACGTTTTTTCCAATTCGTACCCAGCGGTACGCTGCATCGGACAGCGGAAACCGCTTCGCTCAGAACTTCATAGTTGAGTTGCGTTCCCTCGCGGTCAGAGTGGTAATTGACCGCTCGATCTGCTCCAATTCCAAAATGCTTTGCCGTCTCAACTGCATCAATGTTTGCACTGAGGAAAAGAAACTCCCAGCCGTACTTTTCCTTCTGTCGCTCAATCATCTTCTTGACCTTCTCGCTGTCATAACGGCGGCTTGCATTCTCCATGCCATCCGTTGTGATGACGAACAGTGTGTGTTCAGGGACATCTTCATTTCTTGCGTACTTGTGGACATTCCCAATGTGATGAATCGCTCCGCCGATAGCATCCAAAAGGGCGGTGCAGCCGCGAACGGAATAGTCCTTGTCGGTCATCGGCTCGACCCTCTTAACCGGTATGCGGTCATGAATAACCTCGCTCACGTTGTCAAAGAGGACGGTAGAGATCAATGCCTCACCATTCTCTTTTTTCTGCTTTTCAATCATGGAGTTGAAGCCTCCGATGGTGTCTGCTTCCAGCCCGCTCATAGAGCCGCTGCGATCAAGGATGAATACGATCTCCGTCAAGTTCTTTCTCATGTTCAGTACCTCCGTATATAAAAAATATGACTGCTTGGTGTCTCACCTTACAGTCATATTGTACTTCGGTATTCACTTCATTTGGTCGCATGGCAAGCGACATTATTCCAGCGATGAGAACAGCTCTCCGTCAATGCTTAGAACGTCATCCATTGGAATCTTCGTGCCGTCCTGCATGGTGATTCGCCGCTCAAAATCATCGACCTTTTTGACCGCGCCGGTTGCTGTTATGTATTTGCCGCCCGCCTTCCGCTCATCGGGTTGGAAGTAGGTAATGGTGACTTCCGGCGCGTCATCAAAGGCATCCATGAGAAGCTGATACTTCATGTCCAATGCAGTCAGTGCTTCCTCGTCAAGCTCAATCCTTTCGTCGGTCAGACGCCCGGTTTCCTTGATGGCGGAGTCATATCCGGTGAGTGCTGCGAAGGGCGCGAACTGCGCTGCTCGATCTGACATCGGCATCTGTGGTCGCGTCTTGGAGACGTGGTGAGGAAGATTGATTATATCTTCGTAGTTTTCCATGCAGCTCATTCCTCCGTTGTGTTGTCGTTATACCGCTTCTCCAAGCTCATGGAAGCAAAGAACCTTATTGTCGTAGAGCATTACAACGGGCTTGTTAGACAGCCGATTGATCGTTGCGATGTGTTCAGCAATCGGAGTAAGTCCACTGTCTTTATGCTGAATGAAGAACGCCAGAGTTTTCTCCAACTGTTTCTTTTCTGCATCGCTGATGGAATCACCAACACCGATAAGGAACTCATCAACGGGACCTTCTTTTACTAGAGGAATCTTTCCGATGAAGCTGCCTACCGAGCGGGACATATCAGCCAACTTGTTTGCAGCCTGAGTAGTTACTGCCTCCTTCTTGAGTAGTTCAATCTTATCGAAGCAAGCAGTGTAAAGATTGCGAAATTTCATAGCGTGTTCTCTGATTTCGTCCTCGATCTTATTCAGGTATTCAGCTTGGAAGTTCTTCGACAGCATTACCTCCATATACTCAGACAAAGCGAAGACATGAAGAGCCAGCTTGTAGTGAACAAAGCGGTCAAGGAGCTGCCCAATCTTATAGGATGCAGTCTTCATCTTCAAGAGGTTTTTCTTTGCGGACAACATTCCCTCAATCTGCTCAATATAGGAGCGTAGGTCTTTCATAGCATTACGCTTTATGTTCTTCACCTGATTGAGATTGACAACAAGGCTTGACTCATTCTCCCAATAGAACTTGTAGTCATCCATGTAAGATACCAGTAGATCATAGTCCGCAAGGAGCTGAGATTTCTTGTCTCGCTCAAGGATTCCGATGATTTCTTTTTGCCCGTCCTTTATATCCTGAACCTGCTTCACAACAGCAAGAAGAGCAACCGCTACCAAAGCAGCTTTAAGGCAAGCAGGACCTATTGCCTTATCAACGGGAATCCATCTTGCCTGACCGGCAATACCGCCATTCATGATAGTTCCCAATGCACCAGAGCCATCCTTTGCCATAGCCAATGTTCCGGTTACACCTTTAGGGAAGACACAGCGATAAAGTCCCTCAGCAGCCGGAGTTGCCATTGTTTCCACGACACTGGCAAACGAACCGCCTAGCGCAGCAATCTCCGTGAAGGGAATCTTTGCGAGCGGGGTTGTTTGGTAGGTGTCCTTGATTTCTGCAAGGGCGTGTTCTACTTGTATGCCCAGTCTTAAATTACTGCCAGACTCGGTCAGTTCATTTAGGACTAATAGATCATTATTTGCCATTTGATGAACCTCCTATTTTTTTATCGGTCAACTACTGACCATAACAGCAGTTGTAATTTTCGCGTGTTTTCCAGTCACGCCTTATGCCCGCCGATCTGCGCATTACGGTCTTTGGCGGTTGCACCTTCTTCAAGATTCATCGCCTTGAGGATGGCGTTCTTTCCGTACTTCTTCTTGATGGCAAGAGCCGCCTTCTGGATTTTTCTCTCGCGCTCCAATGCGGCGTCTTCGGCTTTCTGCTTTTCCTCTTCGGCGGCATAGTCAGTGAAGAGATTGAGCTGGACAACCCCATCATTTTTCTTCGGCGCGTCCGCTTCCGGCAGGACATGATTTGCTACAACATACATACGGCGGACAAGCAGATTCTTGTCCACGATCCGGTCAAACAGCTCTGACACAGCACACATTATTTTGCGGGTAGAGGATGTGTGACCGTCGAGGTTAATAGAGCCGTGCGCCTGTTTGGGAATCTCCCGACCGTAGGGGTCTTTCCCCACCGCGCCGTGATACTTTGCCCGTCGTGCAGGATCGGTCAGGTTCTCAATGTCGTAGCCAACTGTGAGAACCATCTGATCGGTGACAAGCCCCTTGTCCACCAAGTCCAGCACAAGCAAGTCCGTCATTTCCCGCACAACCAGCTTCGCCTTTTGCGACTCATAGGGGCAGTGCAAAACCTGACCAGAGCTGAGGCTGTTGGAGCTGGGGCGGTACGCCTTGATTGCTTTAATGGTCGTAGGCTCCCAGCCCCACGCATGGTCAATGAGTAGTTCCGCATTCTTGCCGAACAGCTTATAAAGCAAGTCCTCGTTCCGCTCTGAACAAAGGGCAACATCGCCCATGGTGAACATCCCGTTCTGCTCAAGTTTCTTGGCAATGCCCCGACCCACGCGCCAGAAGTCCGTGAGGGGCTGATGAGACCAAAGCTCACGCCGGAACTTCGTCTCATCCAGCTCTGCAATGCGGACGCCGTTTTTGTCGGCGGGGATGTGCTTCGCCACAATATCCATTGCCACTTTGCAGAGGAAAAGATTCGTGCCGATTCCTGCGGTTGCTGTGATGCCGGTTGTTTCAAGCACATCGAGGATGATCTTCATGGCGAGGTCATGTGCCGAGAGCTTGTAAGTATTCAGGTAGTCCGTCACGTCCATGAACACCTCGTCGATGGAGTAGACTACGATGTCCTCAGGCGCGATATACTTGAGGTAGACCTGATAGATGCGAGTGCTGTACTCCATGTAGTACGCCATCCGAGGCGGCGCGATGATGAAGTCAATCGCCAGATACGGGTTTGCTTGCAGCTCAGAGTAGAAGTGTGATGTGCCGTCCAGTCTGTGTCCCGGCGCGTCGTGCTGCCGTCCGGCATTCGCTTCCTTCACACGCTGCTTGACTTCAAACAGCCGTCCGCGTCCGGAGATACCGTAGCTTTTGAGGGATGGTGTAACGGCAAGGCAGATAGTCTTGTCCGTCCGGCTCTCATCCGCGACAACGAGATTTGTGTCCAGAGGATCTAAGCCGCGCTCCCGGCATTCCACGGAGGCATAGAAAGATTTCAGGTCGATTGCAATGTATATGCGCTGCTTCATCTTCTGCGCCTCCGATTTCTTCTCAGATTAGCTCTAATGACATTTCATTGGAGTTTTTGATGTTGAATACGATACGCCATTCAATATCACCCTCCACCGGCTCAAAGTGTAGAG
>OBAI01000552.1_pt1 | contig 39568 bp, 35 predicted proteins | sample 1517461 | NCBI WGS metagenome assembly OBAI01 (sample SAMN04571696, study PRJEB22368) | human gut metagenome | biome: human gut; material: stool | host: Homo sapiens | place: Luxembourg | collected 2012-06-29
TCCTTACTATATTCCATTGTTACCCTCCATAACTTCTGATTGTTGCCGTCTTGACGATTATGTATCTTTACATTACCTTCTGAAACATATGGCGCACCTTGTCCAGGCGGCTGTTTGGACGGCGGGGCTGGATGACCGGCTGACCGACAGCGGCCTGATATCCTTTCAGCTCTGTAAGGCATACGCTCCGCCCGTTGGTGTAAAAGGCCAGATCAGTACGGTATGCCTGTATACAGCGGGCGGGAATCTCGCCAGTAAAGACAACTTCATCCTTTTTTACCTGGGCCGTTTCGATGGTGGCACAGTATTTCGGTGCATCATGATAAGCCCTGGAAAGGTATTCCTGGGGCGCATAGAGGATGAAGGAGAGATAAGGTTCCAGCAGCTGCGTCCCCGATTCCTTCAATGCCTGTTCCAATACAATCGGGGCCAATGAGCGGAAGTCCGCCGGCGTGCTGACCGGACTGTAATAAAGCCCGTATTCAAAGCAAATCTTACAGTCCGTTACGTTCCAGCCGAACAAGCCCTGCTCCAGCCCGTAACGGATACCATCCCTGACAGCGTTTTGAAAACTCTGGTTCAAGTATCCCAGCGAAACCCGGCTCTCGTATTGTACACCGGAGCCAAGCGAGAGTGGTGTAACAGACAGTCCTATGGATGCCCAAAACGGGTTGGGCGGCACCTCGATATGGATGGTGTGGCTGGCTGCTTTGAGCGGCCGCTCCATATAAATGACGGAGGGTTCCTTTACCACTGTTTCAAGCTTGTATTTTTCCGACAGCAAAGCGGAAACAACCTCCAACTGCACCCGGCCCAAAAAAGAAAGAATGATCTCATGGGTGATGGAATCCACTTCGCAACGCAAAAGCGGGTCAGTATCCGCAAGTTGCGTAAGAGCGTCCAGCAGCCGTTCTCTTTGCGCTGCCGTTTTCGGCGCAATCGTCGTCCGCAGCATGGGGAGGGGGTCCTCGCGCCACCTTTTACGAGGGAGCCGGGTTTGGTCCCCTAATACATCGTTTAACCTCACGCTGTCGCTGGGAAGGATAACAATTTCACCCTGATAAGCGGTGTCTGTCCGAACAATTTCCCCTTTGGATGGAATACGCATCTCTGTGATTTTCAGCTTTTCTCTCCCGGCCAGGGCCACCGTATCCCGCAGGCGCAGCGTTCCGCTGTATAACCGTAGATAGACACGCCGCTGGCCGCAATCGGTGTACTCAACCTTGAAAACGCTGCCGCATAGGGCGGCGCCCCCCTGTTCCCCAATCGGTTGGAACAGCCCTGTCACCGCATCCATCAACGGTTGAATGCCAAGGCCATTTTTGGCGCTGCCATGATAGACTGGGAACAGGGAGGCGTCTTGAACCCGCTGCTGTTCCTCCCGCGCAAGTTTTTCCCGGCTGATTGGTTCTCCTGCGATATACTTTTCCAATAATTCATCGTTATTTTCGATGACCGCATCCCATGCTTCTATGTCGGTATTTTCCTCCAGGACTATTTCCGGGGACAGCGACACCGTCTGCTTGATGATAATATCGGCGGAGAGCTTATCCCGAACAGACTGAACCACGCTCTGCAAATCAACGCCAGCCTGGTCGATCTTGTTGATAAAGATAACGGTGGGAATGTTCATTTTCCGCAGGGCATGGAACAGAATACGGGTCTGGGCCTGCACGCCATCTTTAGCGGAGATCACCAAGATGGCCCCATCTAAAACAGCCAAAGAGCGGTACACCTCCGCCAAAAAATCCATGTGGCCGGGCGTATCCACAATGTTAACTTTACATCTGTGCCACTGGAAGGAAGTGACTGCCGCTTGAATGGTAATCCCACGCTGCCGCTCCAAAAACATGGTGTCCGTCCTCGTTGTCCCTTTTTCGACGCTCCCCGGTTCTGAAATGGCTCCGCTGGCATATAGCAGGCTCTCCGTCAAGGTCGTCTTTCCAGCGTCTACATGGGCAAGAATTCCAATATTGATTATTTTCATGTGATTGTCCTCCCTTTACAGCCCCAAAGGGCATAAAAATCCCCAGCGGCAAATACTTTTACCGCTGGGGATCATGACTTCGGATACATAGAAACGCATTCAGCTAACATGAGCCGTTATCCGTCACGATATTTGATAAAAAGGCAAAAGCATTCTTAAATTGGGTACAAAAACCAAGCCCCTGCAAGGGGCAATTATTTTTGTGCCCATTATCAAATTTTATTTAAGAATACCTTGCCGCATGTTGAATAGACTCCTCAAATCAGGATGACAGCAGTATAGCATAGCACACTCTAAAATGCAAGAAGTTTTTACCCGCTGTCCCAAATAAATCAGGAGGGCATTCACCGGGACACCCTCCGATTTGGGGCCTCATGCGCAAATAATTTCTGTGTCCACGATTTCCGCCGCACACGCCCGAATATTGTTAGTCCCTCTGCAACTCATACCACAGACCGTTGCCCTCGTCAAAGATGTACTTTTCCATGAAATTACCTCCATTTTTTGTGATTATCGTGCGCCTACCCTTATTTTTGACCTTGCACCCCATTTCTGCTCCTTTTCGACCTGTTCCTGCTGGTAAGCTGCCTCCAGTATCCTGTCCGCCTGTTCCGGGCCAATGGCCCGTCTGACCCGCTCATAGTCCCTGACTTGCCCTTTCAAGCCGTCCCTCTCGGCACAAACCTCATAAATCCTGGCTGACAGGGAGCCGTTCTTACTGACCTCACGCTCATAGGCGCTCTGCAACCGCTCAAACTTGCTCTTGAGGTCGAAGTAGGCCCGGTAGACGGAGCGCAGCACCTTGACGATCTTCTCCCAAAGGGGCTTGGCCTTTTTCTCCCGGTAGGACTTGGCCGATTCCAGCGGCCCCGCCTCCGGCAGCGTCCGCTCCGGGTCGTCGGAGAAGTCCGCCGCCAGTTTCTCCATGCCCTTGAGCAAGGGCGCTACATCGTCCAGCTTAGCCCTGGCCTGGGCCGCTTTCTTCTCAGCTGATGCTGCCTCCTTATTCTTTTTGTCGGCCTCAACCTGGGCCAGCGCCGACACCTCTTGAAGCTGTGCAAGCCGTTCCTGCTCACGCTCCGTCTTGAACTGCGTAACAGTCAAATGTTCTTCGGAACTACCACGTTCCCCACGCTCTACATCGTCATAGCCAGCGGAGCGCATATGCTCAAAGAAATCATCTTGCAGGACACTGTACGACTTTCGTAGAACGGGTTTGCCCTTAGCTGTGCGTAACGGCTCCCCGGTAGTTTCGTCCAGAATGGGCTTGGACGCCCACTTCTTGCTCATGCTCACCTGCATGATCGTTTCCTTGACCTTGCCCACCAGGGACTTGTCCTTGCACCGCTTTGTCCAGCGTATCTCCTTCTCCACTACCGGGATATAAACCACATGGAGGTGGTAGTGGTACACGTCCTCCCCCAGCGCCTCGGACATGGCCCGGTTGCGCTCGTCAGCGTGCATGACCGCCGACAAAATATACTGCTCTCCGCCCACGATTTTGATTGCGGCTTTATAGGCTTCGGTGTAAAATTGTTTTGCGAAGTCATACCCGCCGTGATTGTAGAAGTAAGCGGAGTTTACATCAAAGACCAACTCACCGTATCGAAAGGCATCCTCCTTGATGCCACGGGTGGAGATCACGCCGTCGGCCTCCATTTGAGCAAACATCTCCCGATACCCGGCAGACGGGGTTTTGAAATGGACATTGAGCGGCGTCCGCTCCAGTACAATGTCCTGATTGACATAGGAATCCTTCTCACGCTCGTTGTGCTGCTGGGTGTTACCGATCTTGGTTTCGGTCAGCCTCATATTTCTTGCGTTGGTACGGTCAATACCGTCGCCTCTCGCCATAGGCAAAAATCCTCCTGTTTCAGATGTTGGGTTGTTGAAAGAGGACGGGGGTTCGGGGGAGGCACTTCCTGCAGGAAGTGTAATAACCCACTATGACACTTTCATCCCTTCGGTCTGCAAAGTGTCGTGGGCTCTCCGAGGGGGTGTGGGGGCTTTGCCCCCGGCAACTGCGGTTGCCTCCCCCAGCAGGGCCGCCCTTTGAAAAGGGCACCCTGCACCCCGCCTAAACTTTGCTGCTCCCCGTGACAGCCGTGACGACCGTGACGATGTTTCAGACACCGCCGCCACTCTCAAAAAAGCCGTCACAGCCGTCACGGTCGTCACGCCTGGGACGGTTCCAGCGTCAGGCTGATACTTCTCCCGGCGTGGCTCCTGCTGTTCTCATAGCGGATGTGGTAGTCTATCAGCAGCTTCCCGGCCCGGACGTTTAGCCGCATCGCCAGGGCGTTGGGCTTCATGTCGGTCTGGAGCGCCGCTACCAGCTCGGTGGCCGTACCACCCCAGGTCGGCTTCTCCGCCGTCACAAGGGCGGCTATGGCCTCCAGCACCGGGTCGGGCGGCTCTGTCCATGCCTCCGTTTCCGTACGCTCCAGCGTCCATATCAGCCGTTCCTTGTCCCTGGTAAGATAGAATCGCTGGTCTTGCTGGTCACGCCCGGCCACGTCCAGAACGGCGCTGCCGTCTGTCCGCTTCTCCTTTTGAAGAAGAAAGGCCCCGTCCGCCGCTCCCAGCAGACCGTTGGTGCCGGAGATCATATCGAATTTGTCATCTGCCTGTTGCTTTCGAGTGTGGTGTACCAGCAGGAGGCAGACGCCGCAATCATCGGCAAGGCGTTTCAGCTTACCCACCACCTCGTAATCGTTGGCGTAGCTGTACTTATCCCCACCAGCCTCCCGGATTTTCTGGAGGGTGTCAATGATAATCAGCTTGGTGTTCGGGTGTTCCCGGACGAACTTCTTTAGCTGTTCCTCCAGGCCAACGCCAAGCTGTTTGGCGTAGACCGCAAAGAGCAGATTGTCGGTGCCCTCTGTGCCGAACATTCGGTATAGCCGCCCCTGCAAGCGGCGGTGGTCGTCCTCCAACGCCAGATAGAGGACAGTCCCCTTGTGGACAGGGTAGCCCCACAGGGGGAGGCCCATGCTGACATGGTAGGCAAGCTGGGCCATCAGGAACGACTTGCCCACCTTGGGCGCTCCCGCAAAGAGGTACGTCCCAGGGTAGAGCAGACCGTCTATTACGGGCGGTCTGCTCTGGTAGATGTTCTGGTAAAGGTCGTTCATGGAAACTGTGTGGAGGTAGGCTGGGTCGTTCATGCGCCGCATATCCCGGAGCATTTCCTCTAAATCTTTCTCTTGGGGGTTGTTTTCAGCCGTTTCCTCTGCTATACTTTGGGTAGTTGTTTGAGAATTGGGCTGTTCCCCGTCTGCGCCAACAGACGGAACCGGGACAGTCCTTTTCGTTTCTCTGGAATCCATCAATCTATCAATCCTCCTTCATGCCGCCCAGCGTCACTGAGATAAGGTCAATGGTGGCGAGAAGTTCATCCCCCACGTCGCCCCCGGCCTCAATGCGCCGCAGTTCCCCCAGGACGGCGGCGAGTTGGTCACGCAGGGCCTTGTAGACCCTGGGATTGCCCTGCACCACCACGGCCCGGTCTAAGAGCCGCCGGGTGATGTAGTCCTGCTTCGTCAGGCCAGAGAGCCGCACAGCGGCGTCAATCTGCTTGTTTTCCTCCGGGGATACCCGGAAGGCCACGGTCTTGTTCCTCCAGCGGTTGTGAGTGTCCAAATTCTTAGCTGACATTACGCTCCCATCCTTTCAAAGTCCAATTTGTCTGCCATTTCCGTCTGCTTGGACGGAAACAGGTGGGCATAGCGATAGGTGATCTCGATACTCTCATGCCCCACACGGTCAGCAATCGCCACAGCGGAGAAGCCCATGTCAATCAGAAGTGAGATGTGCGAATGCCCTTACGGTATAATTACGACAAACCGGAAAAGCCCCGTAGAATCAAGGGTTTTGAGGTTTTCAGTCTGGTTTTTTCATCCTTTTCCAAACCGAAAAATCATACTGAAATAAGTCGAATTATAGGAGGTGTTTCATTAACGACAAATGAATAGCAGAAAGGAACTCAAAGCCTTTTGATTTCAAACACAGTAGAATATTGGATTTATGCGAAGCCGTCACTTGTTTCAAGTGGCGGCTTTTGTCATTACCAGGACTGCTGTGCAGGCACATGACAACACCAATCAGAAATGAGGTGAAGTCATTGAACACGCAAATCATCGCCATCGCCAACCAGAAAGGCGGCGTTGGCAAGACAACCACCTGCGCGAACCTGGGGATCGGGCTGGCGCAGGCTGGAAAGAAAGTGCTGCTGATCGACGGGGACCCGCAAGGCAGCCTTACCATCAGCCTGGGCCACCCCCAGCCGGACAAGCTGCCCTTTACCCTGTCTGACGCGATGGGCCGTATCCTGATGGACGAGCCGCTGCGCCCCGGCGAGGGTATCCTGCACCACCCGGAAGGCGTTGACCTGATGCCTGCCGACATCCAGCTCTCTGGCATGGAGGTCTCCCTGGTCAACGCCATGAGCCGTGAGACCATCCTGCGGCAGTATCTGGACACGCTCAAGGGACAGTATTCCCATATCCTGATTGACTGCCAACCCTCCCTGGGTATGCTCACGGTCAATGCCCTGGCCGCCGCCAACAGGGTCATAATCCCCGTCCAGGCAGAGTATCTGCCCGCCAAGGGCCTGGAACAGCTGCTCCAGACAGTCAATAAGGTGAAGCGGCAAATCAATCCTAAGCTCCAGATCGACGGCATATTGCTGACGATGGTGGATAACCGCACCAACTTTGCCAAGGAGATTGCCGCCCTGCTGCGGGAGACCTACGGCAGCAAAATCAAGGTATTCGGCACCGAGATTCCCCATTCTGTCCGGGCAAAGGAAATCAGCGCCGAGGGCAAGAGCATTTTCACCCATGACCCCAATGGCAAGGTGGCCGAGGGGTACAAAAATCTGACCCAGGAGGTGATAAAACTTGAAAAGCAGCGCGAAAAAAGTAGAGCTGGCTCCATACGATGACTTGTTTTCCACCGAGGAAAGCCGCCAGGATGCCAAGCTGGAAAAAGTACGGGAAATCCCGCTGTCTGAGCTGCATCCTTTCAAGAACCACCCCTTCAAAGTCAAGGATGACGAGGCCATGATGGAGACCGCCGACAGCGTTCGGCAGTATGGTATTCTGGTTCCGGCGATTGCCCGCCCGGACCCGGAGGGCGGCTATGAGCTGGTTGCCGGTCACAGGCGGCACCGGGCCAGTGAGCTGGCCGAGAAAGAAACCATGCCGGTCATTGTCCGGGACCTGGACGATGATGCCGCCACCATCATCATGGTGGACAGCAACTTGCAGAGGGAAAGCCTGCTTCCCAGCGAGAGGGCCTTTGCTTACAAGATGAAGCTGGAGGCCATGAAGCACCAGGGGGAACGGTCCGATTTAACTTGTGCCCAAGTTGGGCACAAGTCAGATGGAAAGAAGTCGCGGGATATTTTGGCCGAGCAAGTTGGTCAGAGCCGAAATCAAATTCAACGCTATATTCGCCTGACGGAGCTGATCCCTGAACTGCTGGATATGGTGGATGAAAAGAAAATCGCGCTCAATCCGGCCTACGAGCTGTCTTTCCTCAAAAAAGAGGAACAGCGGGACTTGCTGGACGCGATGGACAGCGAACAGGCTACCCCCTCTCTTTCCCAGGCCCAGCGGCTCAAGAAATACAGTCAGGAGGGGCATTTGACCCTCGATATGATGCGCGTCATCATGGGCGAGGAAAAGAAAAGCGATCTCGACAAAGTGACCCTTTCTGCCGACATCCTGCGGAAGTATTTTCCCAAGAGCTACACACCCCAGCGGATGCAGGAGACCATAATCAAGCTGCTGGAGGGGTGGCTGAAGAAGCGCCAGAGAGACCAGGAACGATGAAAGGAGCTGCCTATGAGGGATATTTCAGCCCGTGAGCTGAAAGGACACAACATTCTCGCCGTAGAGCGTTTTCAGGACAACACCCGCAGGATGATCGAGTTTTCCGTCCTGCGTCCCTGTTCCTACGGCAGCCCCGGAGATGAAATGCGGCTGTTTCTCACGGAGGACGGGTATCAGGCCGCTCTTCACAGCCAGAAGCGCCGGGAAATCAAAATCAAGCGGTATGCCCGTGTGATCGAGGGCCATGTTCTCGACTTCAAACCGGACAAGCGCCGCCGCCACCCGTAAACCCATCATCACTACGAAAGGAAAGGAATGAATATGTGTACTGTCCAGAGCATCAAGGATGCTATGGTCCTGTATCAGATGGGCGATTTCTTCGAGATTTATGGCGAGGACGCCAAAGAAGCCGCGCCGGAGCTGGGGTTGCAACTGGTCTCCCGTGCTATCCCTGGCGGTGGCCGTGTGGAAATGTGCGGGTTCCCGGCAAACCGGCTGGAGCAGTACCTGGAACAGCTCAGGGCCAAGCATGATGTGACGGTCTCCGCCACCCTGGAGGGCAGCACCCAGCGCCGGGAGTATTCCGTCCTCTCTATCGACCATGAGGCCGAACAGGACATCAACGCCCATGAAGCGGAGTATGGTGCTGACGGATTCCGGGCGTTCCGGGACGAAGAAGCCATTCAAGCCGCCACCCTCCGGGAGCTGCATGAGCAATACAAGCCCATCGTGCTGGAGGCTGTTACCCAGGACATCAGATACCGGAACGCCTGCGGTCATAGTGACTACGAGAACGCCGTGATCGAGGGCAACGCCGCTATTCGCCGTGCCGTCCTGGGGTCCGGTAATATGGGGCTGCTTCGCCTCTATTCTGACACCCCGGAGTTCCGGCAGCGCCTTCATCGGGAAGTCATAGACGAGACCTATCCCAAGCTCCATGAGCTGCTGCGCCCTCTCTCGGACAATGACATCGACAAGGCTATCCAGGACTGGAATGGCAAAATTGAGAGCAAACACGCCGTTGTCCGCTACATGAAAGACCATGCGCGAGAAAGAGACACCGCAGCATGGCTGGCCCATGAGTTTGACGGCGGCGATGGTAAAACCCCGTTTGCAATCCGCCCGGAAAGCCCCGAAGGAACGGCGCTGCCCTGGCCCAAGGTGCAGCGCCGGATTGCCCAGCTCATCAAGGAGGATCGCTTCTACACCCAGGTCGAACAGGATAATCTGGACGATGTGGACCCCATCGCCATCCGGGAGGCCCTGGCCCAGCGCGGCATTGTGGACGGCCATGTGGTGGACCCGGAAAAGCTGGACAACGCCCCCTTTATTCAGCAGGTCATGCGGGATGTGGAGGCCATATCCAGGGAGACCACTCAAGCAGAGCAGCCGGAACAGCCTTCTTCCGGCGATTCGCGTGTTCCTGTGTCAGACAAGGAATATGCTGCGGCCCGTGGCACGGTCCGGGAACGGACTTCTTATGATCCAACAGTCCCTCCATACAATGTGGGGGATATTGTCTATCTGGATGACCTCGCCCACCGGATCACGGAGCTGCGGGATGACACAGTGCAGCTGCTGCCCACCGGCATGAGCTATCCCATCTACCGGGCTGAGAGTTGGGAACGGTTTGAGCAGCTTTTGCGGGAGGATAACCGCAATGACTTCTATATCGAGTTCCTGCCTGCAAATCTGGATACGGTGGACCAGGACCTGCGGGATGTGCTTGCCCATGGCCTGATTGGTGAAGCGGACAGGGCGGAGCTTTCCGAGCTTCTTCGCAACGGCAAGAGCAACCAGGAGGTGGCCCTGTGGCTGAGCCGGGCCTATCCCAACATCGTGGAAACGATGGAGCTGGAGACCGGCGAGACCGCCGATTACCGCACGATGCCGGAAGGTATTGAGCTGGAAGTGCTGGATGCAGATGAAAAGCGTCTGGCCATGCTGTTCTTCCAGTGGAGCGAGGTTGCGCCTTTGCTGCGCGGGATGTATGCCCGTCAGCTGGACGGTTTTGGGCAGGAACGCCCCGAACCGGCTGCCGAAGCTCCGACCTTCCAATCCGAGACTGTGGCTGTCTATCCGGGAGACAAGAACCATCTGCCCTATGATGTGGTTGTTCAGACCCTGAGAACCAATGAGCCGGAGCCTCCTACACCTGTCACCGAGCCGGAGAAAACCCCGGATGAAGTGCTGGACGAACACCCCGTTTCCATTCAGGTAAACGGCGAGTGGCAGACCTTCCCCAATGTCAAAGCTGCCGAGAAAGCCTCTTATGAGGAATACAAGGCCAATCTGCGCCGCACCGCCGAGAATTTCCGTATCACTGACGATCACCTGGGCGAAGGCGGCCCCAAGGCCAAGTTCCAGGCCAATGTCGAGGCAATCAAGCTGCTGAAATACCTGGAGGAAACCACCGGGCAGGCAACGCCGGAGCAGCAGCAAGTCCTCTCCCGGTATGTGGGCTGGGGCGGGTTGGCGGATGCTTTTGACCCCGACAAGGAAAGCTGGAGCAAGGAATATGCCCAGCTGAAGGAGCTGCTGACCCCAGAGGAATATGCCGCTGCCAGAGGTTCTACCCTCAACGCGCACTACACCAGCCCTACGGTCATCAAAGCGATTTACGAGGCTGTGGGCCGTATGGGATTTGAGACCGGCAACATCCTGGAACCGTCCTGCGGTGTGGGTAATTTCTTCGGTATGCTGCCGGAGGAAATGCGGAACAGCCGTCTGTACGGCGTGGAGCTGGATTCCATCAGCGGGCGGATCGCCCAGCAGCTCTATCCCAAGGCCGACATCACCGTGGCCGGTTTTGAAACCACTGACAGGCGGGACTTCTATGACCTTGCCATCGGCAATGTACCTTTCGGCCAGTATCAGGTTCGGGACAAAGCCTACGACAAGCTGAATTTCAGCATTCATAACTACTTTTTTGCCAAGGCGTTGGACCAGGTGCGTCCCGGTGGCGTGGTGGCCTTTGTCACCAGCCGCTATACGATGGATGCCAAAGATTCCACCGTGCGCCGGTATCTGGCCCAGCGCGCCGAGCTGCTGGGGGCTATCCGTCTGCCCAACAATGCGTTCAAGGCCAATGCCGGGACCGAGGTTGTATCGGACATCATCTTCCTCCAAAAGCGAGATCGCCCGCTGGACATCGTGCCGGAGTGGACGCAGACCGGACAGACCGAGGACGGCTTTGCCATCAACCGCTATTTCCTGGACCACCCGGAAATGGTGCTGGGCCGACAGGAGCTGGAAAGCACCGCACACGGCATGGACTACACCGTGAACCCCATCGAGGGCCTGGAGCTGGCCGATCAGCTGCACGATGCTGTGAAGTACATTCGCGGCACCTACCAGGAGGCCGAGCTGCCGGAGCTGGGCGAGGGCGAAGCCATCGACACATCCATCCCCGCCGACCCTAATGTGAAGAACTACTCCTACACCGTGGTGGATGGAGTTGTGTATTTCCGGGAGAACAGCCGTATGGTGCGCCCCGATCTCAATGCCACCGCCGAAGCCCGTGTCAAAGGCATGGTGGGGCTGCGGGATTGCGTCCAGGAACTGATCGACCTGCAAATGGACGCCGCCACACCGGACAGCGACATCCGGGGCAAACAGGCGGAGCTGAACCGGCTCTATGATGATTTTTCCACCAAGTACGGCCTTATCAATGACCGGGCAAACCGACTGGCCTTTGCTGATGATTCCAGCTATTATCTGCTCTGCGCGCTGGAAATCGTGGATGAGGATGGCAGACTGGAACGCAAGGCGGATATGTTCACCAAGCGGACCATCAAACCCCATGAGGCGGTGACTTCGGTGGACACCGCCAGCGAAGCTTTGGCTGTATCCATCGCAGAAAAAGCCCGTGTGGACATGGAGTACATGGAACAGCTCACCGGCAAGACCAGCGACGAGCTGGCCGCCGAGCTACAAGGCGTGATCTTCCGTGTGCCGGGACAGGTGGAGAAAGACGGCACTCCCCATTATGTGACCGCCGACGAATATCTGTCCGGCAATGTGCGGCGCAAGCTGCGTCAGGCACAGCGGGCCGCACAGCAGGACCCGGCTTTTGCCATCAATGTGGAGGCCCTGACCGCTGCCCAGCCTAAAGACCTGGACGCTTCGGAGATCGAGGTGCGCCTGGGCGCTACCTGGATTGATAAAGAGTATATCCAGCAGTTCATGTATGAGACCTTTAACACTCCGTACTACCTCCAGCGCGCCATTCAGGTCAATTACGCCTCCTATACCGCCGAGTGGCAGGTCACGGGCAAAAGCTCTGTATCCGAAAAAGATGTGGCGGCCTACACCACCTACGGAACGAGCCGCGCCAATGCCTACAAGATTTTGGAGGATTCCTTAAACCTGCGGGATGTCCGTATCTATGACACTGTGGAGGACGCGGACGGCAAAGAGCGCCGGGTGCTGAATGCCAAAGAGACCACCCTGGCAGCTCAAAAGCAGCAGGCCATCCGGGATGCTTTCAAAGACTGGATTTGGAAAGACCCGGAGCGCCGTCAGACGCTGGTGCGCCAGTACAATGAGGAAATGAACTCCACCCGGCCCCGTGAATACGACGGGTCTCACATCACTTTCGGCGGCATGAATCCGGCTATTACCTTGCGGGATCACCAGCTGGGGGCTATCGCCCATATCCTCTATGGCGGTAACACGCTTCTGGCACACGAGGTAGGTGCGGGCAAGACCTTTGAAATGGTCGCCGCCGCGATGGAGGCAAAGCGGCTGGGATTGTGCCAAAAGTCCCTCTTTGTGGTGCCGAACCACCTGACCGAACAATGGGCGTCGGAGTTTCTGCGGCTCTATCCCTCTGCAAAAATCCTGGTCACGACCAAGAAAGACTTTGAGACCCACAACCGGAAGAAGTTCTGCGCCAGGATCGCCACCGGCGACTACGATGCCGTTATCATCGGCCACTCGCAGTTTGAGCGTATTCCTATCAGCCGGGAGCGTCAGGAAAGGCTCCTTCAAGAGCAGATCGACGAGATCACCGAGGGCATAGCCGAGGTGAAGTACAGCGGCGGGGAGCGTTTCACGGTCAAACAGCTGGAACGCACCAAGAAATCTCTGGAGGCCAGACTTGAAAAGCTCCAGGCCGAGGGCCGCAAGGACGATGTGGTGACTTTTGAGCAGCTGGGCGTGGATCGGCTGTTTGTGGACGAGGCACACAACTACAAGAACCTGTTTCTTTACACCAAAATGCGGAATGTGGCGGGCCTCTCTACCAGCGATGCCCAAAAGTCCAGTGATATGTTCGCCAAGTGCCGCTATATGGACGAGATTACCGGCAGCCGGGGGGTTATCTTTGCCACCGGCACCCCGATCAGCAACTCCATGACCGAGCTTTACACTATGCAGCGGTATCTCCAATATGACCGCTTGCAGGAATTGAGCATGACCCACTTCGACTGCTGGGCCAGCCGTTTCGGAGAAACCGTCACGGCCCTGGAACTGGCACCGGAAGGTACCGGCTACCGGGCGCGTACTCGCTTTTCCAAGTTTTTCAATTTGCCGGAGCTGATGAACCTGTTCCGCGAAGTAGCGGACATCAAGACCGCTGACCAGCTCCACCTGCCCACACCGGAGGTGGAATACCACAACATCGTGGCCCAGCCCACCGAGCAGCAGCAGGAAATGGTGAAGGCGCTATCCGAGCGTGCCTCCCTGGTACACAGCGGCACGGTGGACCCCTCCCAGGACAATATGCTCAAGATCACCAGTGATGGCCGCAAGCTGGGCCTGGACCAGCGCATTATCAATCAGGCGCTGCCGGACGAACCCGGCACCAAGGTCAACCAATGTGTCGCAAACATCATGCAGATCTGGCGGGACGGCGAGGCCGATAAACTGACCCAGCTGGTGTTTTGTGATATTTCCACGCCCCAGGCTGCCCCTTCCAAAAAGGCGGCCAAGGCACTGGACAATCCCACGCTTCACGCTCTTGAGCAGTCTGTACCGCTGGCCGAGCCGGAGCCGGTCTTTACCATCTATGAGGACATCCGGCAGAAGCTCATCGCCCAGGGAATGCCCGCCGATCAGATTGCCTTCATTCATGACGCTAATACCGAGGTGCGGAAAAAAGAGCTGTTTGCGAAGGTCCGCACCGGCCAGGTGCGTGTCCTGCTGGGCAGCACTGCCAAAATGGGCGCTGGCACCAATGTGCAGGACCGCTTGGTGGCGCTCCACGACTTGGACTGTCCGTGGCGGCCGGGAGACCTTGCCCAGCGCAAGGGCCGTATCGAGCGCCAGGGCAACCAAAATCCCCTGGTCCATGTGTACCGCTATGTGACTGAGGGAACCTTTGACGCCTATTTGTGGCAGACGGTGGAGAACAAACAGAAATTCATCAGCCAGATTATGACTTCTAAATCGCCGGTGAGAAGCTGCGACGATGTGGACGAAACGGCATTATCCTTTGCCGAGATCAAGGCCCTGTGCGCCGGAGACCCCCGTATCAAGGAGCGCATGGACCTGGATGTGGAGGTTTCCAAGCTGAAGCTGATGAAAGCTGACCACCAGAGCAAGCAGTATCGTCTGGAGGACCAGCTGCTGAAATACTTCCCGGAGGAAATTGAAAAGCACAAGGGCTTTATCCAGGGGTTTGAGGCAGACCTGGAGACCCTGGCCGCCCATCCTCACCCGGAGGATGGCTTTGCCGGTATGGAAATCCGGGGCGATGTGCTGACCGACAAAGAAAACGCCGGTGCAGCTCTGCTGGACGCCTGTAAGGAGGTCAAAGGCTCGGAGCCTGTGCAGATCGGCAGCTACCGGGGCTTCACTAAGCTGGTTGTGCAGGGTTTTGAGGTAGGTAGCCGAGTAGGGCTTGCGCTTCTCGTCCCGGTAGGCCAGCAACTCGTTCTGCCATGCGATCACGTCCTTGGTGGTGATCTCGCTAATCTTCCGCTTGCCAAAGTAGGGCAGAATTTTCTTCTGGATGATGTTCTCCTTGGTCAGCCAGGTGTTCTCCTTGAGCCGGGGTTTCATATCCTTGGTGTAAAGCTCGGTAAAGGCTTCAAAGGTCATATCCAGGTCGCCGGAGGTCTGCATCTGGAAACTGCGCTCCCACTCCTGGGCCTCCCGTTTGGTGGCAAAGCCACGCTTGCACTTCTGTTTGCGCTCCCCCGTCCAGTCCTGATACCGCACCATGACGTACCATGTTCCTCTTGCTTCGTCCTTAAAGACTGGCATTTAGTTCCCTTCCTTTCTGGCCCCGTAGAGCCGTTCGTTGAAATACTGGCGGTTGACCCGCCCTGCGATGGTGATGAAGCCCTTGTCCTTCAATTCTTCGTTGAGCTGCCGGATGAGTTTATAGGCGTAGGGCTTCGATACACCCAGCTCGTCCGCAACTTCTTCCGCCCGGATGAATCTGTTCTCCATATGGATTCCTCCTTTCTTTTGATTTAACGCTATTTGCTTAACGTAGTCCTATTATACTAACTCTATTCCGTTATGTCAAGACCTTCCAACGAGAAAATATAAACAAATTTATTTATTTTTCTCTTGACTGGTCTAAACATATCTGTTATACTTCAAGTGTCCCCATTACATAGATTGGAGTTGGCAGTTATGGCGATTGGTGAACGTATTCGTTTCTTCCGCAACATGAAGGGCATCACACAGAAGTATCTTGGCATGGTGGTGGGTTTCCCGGAACGCTCCGCCGATGTGCGTATGGCACAGTATGAAACCGGGAGCCGCACCCCCAAGGCCGACCTGACAAAGACCCTGGCTGACTTCTTTGATATTTCCCCTGATGCCCTGACCGTCCCTGACATAGATACCGACATCGGCCTGATGCACACCCTCTTTGCTTTGGAGGATATTCGGGGGCTGACTATTGGGGAGATTGACGGCGAGGTTTGTCTGCGTCTGGACAAATCCAAAGGCAAGACCTATGCCAATATGCTTGATATGCTGTCCGCCTGGGCGGAGCAGGCCAAGAAGCTGGAGGCCGGGGAGATCACCAGGGAGGACTATGACCGCTGGCGGTACAACTACCCCAAGTACGACACCACCCTGCGGTGGGCAAAAGTTCCCTCACAGGAATTGAGTGATTTCCTGGTGGATGCACTCAAAGATAGCCCCGATACTGATGAATAGACAGCAAAAGCCCTTACCGACGTTGCCATCGGTAAGGGCTTTCTAATATGGTTGTCCTCACTTATAAGCCGCAAAAGAACATTCTTTACCCGCAATCCACTGGGGATACAGAATGATACGGCCTATGGGGAGCGTTATCAAATCGTTATCAAAAGAGAGATATAAAACCGCAAAATCGTTGTGCCGCAACGGGTTCGGAGTTTCAAAAACTCACTCCCACTCCACCGTTGCGGGTGGCTTGGAGGTGATGTCATAGCAAATTCTGTTGATGTGCTTTACCTCACCCACGATCCGGCCGGAGACCTTGTCCAGCAGCTCATAGGGCAGGCGGGACCAGGTGGCTGTCATAAAGTCCTGGCTCTGCACGGCCCGCAGCGCCAGCGTGTAGTCGTAGGTGCGCTCGTCGCCCATGACGCCCACGCTCCGCAGATCGGTCAGCACTGCGAAGAACTGGCTGGTGGTGCGGTCCAGACCGGCCAGCTTCATCTCCTCCCGGAAGATGGCATCCGCCTCCCGCAGAATGGTCAGCTTTTCCTCGGTGATATCGCCGATAACGCGGATGGCCAGACCGGGACCAGGGAAGGGCTGCCGCCACACCAGCTCGTCCGGCAGACCCAGCTCGGTGCCCAGCTTCCGCACCTCATCCTTGAACAGCCGCCGCAGCGGCTCCACGATCTCCTTGAAATCCACGCAGTCCGGCAGGCCGCCCACGTTATGGTGGCTCTTGATGACCACGCTCTCTCCGCCCAGGCCGGACTCCACCACATCGGGATAGATGGTACCCTGAGCCAAGAAGTCCACCGCGCCGATCTTCTTGGCCTCTTCCTCAAAGACCCGGATGAATTCCTCGCCGATGATCTTCCGCTTGTGCTCCGGCTCGGTAACGCCAGCCAGCTTGCTCAGGAAGCGCGATCCCGCGTTGACGCGGCGCACATCCACGTGGAACTGATGCTTCATCACCTGCTCCACCTGGTCTCCCTCGTCCTTCCGCAGCAGTCCGTGGTCCACAAAAATGCACGTCAGCTGATCGCCCACAGCCCGCTGCAAAAGCGCTGCCGCCACCGAGCTGTCCACGCCGCCGGACAGCGCCAGCAGTACCCGACCGCTGCCGATCTGCCGCTGGCATTCCGCCACGGCCTCGTCCAGATAGGACGCCATGGTCCACTCGGCGCTGAAGCCGCATACCTTGTATAGGAAGTTTTCCAGCACCTGCATACCGTACTCCGTGTGCTGCACCTCCGGGTGGAACTGCACGCCATACAGCTTCCGATCCGCGTTTTCCACAGCGGCGAAGCCGCAGCCGTCGGTGGTCGCGATGACCTTAAAGCCCGGGGCGATACGTTCCACCTCCACGCCGTGGCTCATCCAGCACACGGACGTCTCCGGCACACCGGCAAACAGGGGGGAGGCCGTGTGGGTCAGCTGGATCTTGCCATACTCCCGCGTCTCCGCCTTGCGGCACTGACCGCCCAGCAGCTGCATCATCAGCTGCTGTCCGTAGCAGATGCCCAGCACGGGGATGCCCATTTCAAACAGCGCTCTGTCCACCATGGGGGCGTTGGGCTCGAACACGGTGGCGGGGCCGCCGGTGAGGATCAGCGCATCTGGCCCAAAGGCGCGGATATCCGCCATGCTCAGCCGATAGGATTTGATCTCGCAGTATACGCCGCACTCACGGACACGCCGTGCCACCAGCAGGTTATACTGCCCGCCGAAATCCAGAACCAGCACCTTTTTCATGTCAGTCGTCCTCCCGGAAACGGATCACGCCGTTCTCGGCGCTGTCGATAACGGCCAGGGATTTGATGGGATAGCCCTCCCGGCGCAGGCTGTCGCCGCCGTCCTGAAAGCCCTTCTCCACCGCCACGCCGATGCCCGCCAGCTGCGCGCCGGCCTTGTTCACGATGTCGATCAGGCCGCGCATGGCGTAGCCCTTGGCCATGAAGTCGTCAATGATGAGGACCTTGTCGTCCTTGGTGATCCAGTCCTGGCTCACCAGCAGTGTGACCTTTTTCTTGTAGGTGTAAGAAAAAATATCACTCTGGTACAGACCGCCCTCGATGTTGTCGCTCTTGGCCTTCTTGGCAAAGACCATGGGTACACCATACCGTTCGGCGCAGATCGTCGCCAGCGCAATACCGCTGGCCTCTGCCGTAAGCACCATCGTGATATTTTTTACGTCAAAATACTTGGCAAACTCGTCCGCCAGATCCCGCATCAGCGCCGTGTCGACGCGATGGTTCAAAAAACCGTCCACCTTGATGATGTTGCCGGGCAGGACGCGGCCCTCCCGCAGGATACGCTCCTTCAGCTGCTGCATGACCACCACTTCCTCTCGTGAGATATAGTATACCTACTATACCTGATTTCGCAGGGAAAAGCGACAGGGAAAAACGGAGAACTATTTAGGCGTGTTTTGCTGTTTTTTGTGGGTTTTACCGGAGCGAAAAGCCCTGCTCATAGCTTGGATAAGCTGTCCTTGACAAAGTCCGTGAACCGCTCCGCGGCAGCGGACTGGGGCACATCGCTCAGCAGGCACATATCCACACTGCGGGCCGGTATCTCAAAGGAGGTCTTCAGCTTTTTCAACCGTCCGCTGTCCAGCTCCTTCCGGACGAACTCCTCCGTCACGCCGGCCACACCGAAGCCGATGGCCGCCAGGTCCACCAGCAGGCTCCGGGCGCCCAGCTCGATCTCCGGGTTCAGCTTCAGCCCGTTCTGCAAAAAGAACCGTTCCAGATACAAACGGCTGGAGGCCTTGCGCTCCAGCAGGATCAGCGGGAACGCCGCGATCTCCTCCAGCGTGTATACGTGCCGGAAGTCGCAGGGATACTCCGCCCCCGCCACAAAGATGGCGTGGGTATCGAAGCAGGGATATATCCGCAGTCCGGCATCGTCCGCCGGCGTGCTGGCGAAGGCGATGTCCACCTTGCCGGAGCGCAGCAGCCCCAGTACCTTGTGGCTTCGCCCGGATACGATCTGGATGTGGATGGCCGGGTGCCGCTTGTGGAACGTGTCCAGATACGGCAGCAGGAACTGGCTGGTCACGGTGTCGCTGGCGCCGATGGTCAGCTGTCCCATCTGCAATTCCCGGGTCTGGCTCAGCTTTTCCTCGCCCGTCTCCAGCAGGCCCATGGCGCTGCGGACGTACTCATACAGCATCTGCCCCTCGGCGGTCAGCGTCACGCCACGGCTGTTCCGCGCGAACAGACGGGTCTGCAGGTCGCGCTCCAGCTGCTTGATGGACTGGCTCACCGCCGACTGGGAGATATACAGTGCCTGTGCCGCGGCCGTGATGTTGCCCACCTCGGCGACCTCCTTAAAAACCCGGTACAGCTCCAGCTTTACGGACATAAAAACCGCCTCCTATTAGTTCCGGTGATAGCACCACAAAAAATCGTTGTTTTGATTATAGCAGATTTTTTGCCGAATACAAGAGGAAATTGTACCGCGCATGGCAATTTCCCTTGCATACGCTGCCGCGGTGTGGTAAGATGAGTGCTGTTGAGAAAAGGAGGGCGCTTATGAACCGACTGAAAGATATCTGGGGCGGACAGGATGACATGAACCGTGTGCTGCTCCTCATTGCCGTCGCCGTCTTTGCCTGGAGCCTGATCGAGGGCCACGGTATGTACGGTGCCCTGCTGGCCGTCGTGGTCCTGTTCCTGATGGTCAGTCGTCACGGTCAGCGCATCAAGCGCTTCGGCCGCTTGTACGGCACGCTCTATTTCCCCATGCCGGACGGAGAACTCGTCCCCCGTACCTTTGAGCAGGTGAAGACCGAGTATCTCCACGGCGCCCAGGGCCGCTATGCCGGCCGCGCGGTGGAGCTGCGTTTCCCCTGGTGGTATCTGAACAGCGCCGGGGAGATCGACACCGGCTTTGGCCTCACCGTCCGCCTTGCGGACAACGCGGAGCTGCTGGACGAGGCGAAGCGCCTGCGCCGGGGCGACTGTGTCCGCCTGACCGGCACTCTGGTGGCCGAGAGCAAAAACTACTTCTGCGTCGGCGAAGTGGAGACGCTGGAACGCATCTCCGAAAAAGATCTGTACCCACTCAAAAAGAAATAAACGCAAAAACCACACAAAGGAGAGTATCACTATGAGCTTTATGATCGAGACGTCCGCACGTCACATCCACCTGACCCAGGAGACTGTGGAAAAGCTGTTCGGCGCAGGCTATCAGCTGACCATCCGCAAGCCCCTGTCCTATCCCGGCCAGTACGCCTGCAACGAGCGCCTGACCATCGTCGGTCCCAAGAAGGAGATGGCCAACGTGTCCATCCTGGGCCCCACCCGTAAGGCTGACCAGGTGGAGGTTTCCGCCACGGACGCCCGCACCCTGGGCATCGACGCCCCCATCCGCGAAAGCGGCGATGTGAAGGGCTCCGGCGCCTGTAAGCTGATTGGGCCTGCCGGCGAGGTGGAGCTGTCCGAGGGCGTCATCGTGGCGAAGCGCCATCTGCACGTCACCGAGGAGGATGCCGCCGCCATGGGCATCAAGAACGGCGAGATCATCAAGGTCGCCTGCGGCGGCGAAGGCCGCAAGCTGATCTTCGACGATGTAGTTGTCCGCGTCAATGTGGGCGGTGCTACCACTATGCACATCGACACCGACGAGTCCCAGGCTGCCAATGGCCCCACCGTGGGCGAGCTGGTCCGCTGACAAGCGCAAAAAATGACCGCCCGTAAGGGCGGACATTTTTCGCGTGTTTTTACCGTACCGTCAGCAGCTCCACGTTTCCACTGACCGTCTGGAATTCCCACGCGGCGTCCTCCACCGTAGTGAAGGTCACGTCGCTGCTGAGCTTGCCGCTGGTGGTCTTAAATTCCACCGGCAGGGGAGAGGGCAGCGTGCTGAGATCGCACAGCTGCATGACGATGCTCCCGCTGCTGGTTTCTGCTTCCAGCTCTGTCGGCATGATGTCCAGCGCCAGGTCAATGCTGCCGCTGACGCTGTCCGTCTCCAGCTTTTGGGTGCGGACGCTTCCGCTGATGCTTCCGCTGGTGGTGGACAGGGATATCTCCCCGGCGTTGGCCGCATAGACACTGATTGCGCCGCTGACCGAGGTCACATCCAACTCACTCAGTGAAAGCGTGTCTTCGTCCGTCAGATCCACCGATACCCCGGCACTGACCGTCTTGATGTCCAGCCCGTGCAGCACAAGGCTTCGGGGCAGGCTCACCACCAGACGCTTCTCCTCCGTTGCGCTCATCAGCTGGGGCTGGGAGCGTATGTCCAGCGTGCCCTTGTCCTCGTTTACCTGCCATTCCATCTGCAGCGTCACGGCACTGCCGTCGGCAAGTGTCTCCGACAACTGTATGCCCTCACCGTCGTACAGCTCCACATTCACCTGTCCGCTGACCCATTCAATGTCGATGGCGCGAAAACCGTTCAGCTGCACCACATCCGTGTTGCCCAGCGTATAGCCTGCGTCCGGCGTATAGGTCGCGCTGTCCGTTCCGCTGCCGTCCGTGTGGCTCTGCTCGCCGCATCCCGCCAATATAAGGATCGCGGCCAGTGCCAGCGCCGACCAAAGTGTTTTCCGCATAGGATACCTCCTTGTTATCGTCTCAGCTTGTCCCAAATGCAGATTGTTCCCGTCTCTCTTGTTCGGTTCATATCGATGACCCGCTGGTTCCGGCTGCCCCGGAACTGCAGCGAGATATCCTTCAGTTCCTTCATAAACCGTCCGTCCACCAGCACGTCGATGCACGCGAGCATCTCATCCGTTGCTTCGCACCGGGGATAGCTGCCGTCTGTCAACAGCTCATCGTCCAGCCGGAACCCGGTAAAGCACCATATGGTCTTGCCTGGATACTTCGCCTTGACCTCCCGCAGCAGCGGCAGCAGCTCCCGCTGGTTCCGCGGCTCGAAAGGCTCACCGCCCAGCACCGTCAGTCCGTTTACAAAGGGCTTGTCCAGCTCCGCGAATATCTCCGCCTTGGTGCCCTCCGTGAATTCCTTTCCGTAGTCAAAATCCCACGTCTGGGGCTGAAAGCAGTCCGGGCAGCGGTTGGTGCAGCCGGATACGAACAGCGTCACCCGCACGCCGATACCGTTGGCAATATCACATTTCTTCAATTCTCCGTAATGCATGGAACGACCTCCTGACCCTGAGTATAGACCACAAAGGTTAAAATAGTATTAAAATAGAGCTGAAAAATAAAAGGGGAAAAAGCAAGGCGAAAAACAGGGGCGGGCATAAGCCCGCCCCGCGTTTGAAGAGAATTACAGGTGCAGTACGCGGTCCTTGATCTCCTGGGTCCGCCCCTGATTCCAGAACTGGGTACCGATATAGCCGCAGGTCCGCCGGGCTACGTTCATCTTGTCCTGATCCGTGTTGCCGCATTGGGGGCATTTCCAGATCAGCTTGCCGTCCTCCTCGACCACCTCGATCTCACCGTCCCAGCCGCACACCTGGCAGTAGTCGCTCTTGGTGTTCAGCTCCGCGTAGATGATGTGATCGTAGATGAACTTCATCACCTCCAGCACCGCGTCCAGATTGTTCTGCATATCCGGCACCTCCACGTAGCTGATGGCTCCGCCGGGGGACAGATGCTGGAACTGCGCCTCGAACTCCAGCTTCTTGAACGCGTCGATCGGCTCGGTGACGTGTACGTGATAGCTGTTGGTGATGTACCCCTTGTCCGTGATGCCCTCGATGACGCCAAAGCGCTTCTGTAGACACTTGGCGAACTTATAGGTAGTGGACTCCAGCGGTGTGCCGTACAGGGAGAAATCGATGTTGTGCTGCGCCTTCCAGGTCTTGCAGGCGGCGTTCAGCTTGTGCATGATCTCCAGTGCGAAGGGTGTGGCGCTGGGGTCGGTGTGGCTCTTGCCGGTCATGTACTTCACGCACTCATACAGTCCCGCGTAGCCCAGGGAGATGGTGGAGTACCCGCCGTACAGCAGCTTGTCGATGGGCTCGCCCTTCTTCAGCCGCGCGCAGGCGCCGTACTGCCACAGGATGGGCGCCGCGTCGGACAGCGTACCCTTCAGGCGCTCGTGGCGGCACAGCAGCGCCCGGTGACACAGCTCCATGCGCTCGTCGAAGATGCGCCAGAATTTCTCGATATTCCCGCCGGAGCTCAGGGCGATGTCCGGCAGGTTCACGGTCACGACGCCCTGGTTGAACCGCCCGTAGTACTTGGGGTTCCCATTCTCGTCCACATAGGGGGTCAGGAAGCTGCGGCAGCCCATGCAGGGATAGCAGTGGCCGTTGCCGTTCTTGTCCACCTTCAGCTCCAGCATCTTCTTCTCGCTGATATAGTCCGGCACCATCCGCTTGGCGGTGCACTTGGCGGCCAGCTTCGTCAGCTCCCAGTACTTGCTGCCTTCGCGGATGTTGTCCTCCTCCAGTACATAGATGAGCTTGGGGAACGCCGGCGTGACCCACACGCCCTTTTCGTTCTTCACGCCCTGGTACCGCTGCAGCAGCGTCTCCTCGATGATCAGGGCCAGGTCGTCCTTTTCCTGCTGGTTCTTGGCCTCGCCCAGATACATGAACACCGTCACGAAGGGGGCCTGTCCGTTGGTGGTCAGCAGCGTGACCACCTGATACTGTATGGTCTGCACGCCGCGGCGGATCTCCTCCCGCAGCCGCTTTTCCGCGATGGAGTTGATCTTGTCCTCGGTGACAGCTACGCCCACGGCGTCGAACTCGTCCCGCACGCTGGCGCGGATCTTTTCCCGGCTGATCTGCACGAAGGGGGTCAGATGAGTCAGAGAGATGGACTGTCCGCCGTACTGGTTGCTGGCTACCTGCGCCACGATCTGGGTGGCGATGTTGCAGGCGGTGGCGAAGCTGTGGGGCTTCTCGATCAGCGTTCCGGTGATGACGGTGCCGTTCTGCAGCATATCCTCCAGATTGACCAGGTCGCAGTTGTGCATATGCTGGGCGTAATAATCCGTGTCATGGAAGTGGATGATGCCCTCATTGTGGGCCTCCACGATGTCCTTGGGCAGCAGAATACGGTTGGTGATGTCCCGGCTGACTTCGCCGGCCATATAGTCCCGCTGGGTGGAGTTCACCACCGGGTTCTTGTTGGAGTTCTCCTGCTTGGCCTCCTCGTTGTTGCACTCGATGAGGCTGAGGATCTTGTCGTCGGTGGTATTGGACTTACGCACCAGAGAACGGGTGTAGCGGTAGGTGATATAGTGCTTGGCCACCTCGAAAGCGCCGTGGGCCATGATATAGTGCTCCACCATATCCTGTATCTCTTCCACGGTAGGTGCGCGGTTCATCTTCTGACACTGCAGGTCCACGGACTCTGCGATGCGCTGGATCTGCACCGGCGTCATCCGATCTACTTCCTCCACGGACTCGTTGGCCTTGGTGATGGCGATAATGATCTTGGTGATGTCAAAGCCCACCTCGGCGCCGTTTCTCTTGATGATCTTCATGGTACGTCCTCCTGTCTCATCTATCTCTCCCTGCCGTCCCGGCGGCACACAGCTCTAAGCCTGCACCCGCAGCGATGCGTGTGTTAATATAATACACTACATCTTGTGCCGTTTCAAGAGCAAAAAACAAAATATAGGAAAATAACCTGCCAAAAAGTGCACCCTATTTTTGTGCACTTTGTCAAAGCTACACAAGATATAGTGATTTGTCCACCGCGCAAACACACTAAATATAGTGCCGGTAAGCTGCGAAGTTGTCAGAAGCACCATCTCTGGCCGTTAAGGCACGGCACAGTATGAAATATCCCATTGCGCGGATATGCATAATATGGTATACTGACTCAAATACGTTATTCTGTCGAAAGGAGGGCCGGCTATGTGTGGAGATACCCGTTCCTTGATCCACGGCATCATCAACCTGATCGTTCCGTTCTTTATCTACGACCTGGCCTCACTGTTGGTGGGCGCCATCACTGCGGCCAACTATAATCCCTGGCTGGCCTTCTGGCCCATGACCATTCTGCTGTGGCTGCCCTTTGTGTCTGACGCGGTCTGCGTCGTGGTGGCTGCCGTGCGCTTCCAGCGTCGGGGCCGTACCCGCGCGCTGCTGGGACTGATCTTCTCCGTGGGCGCAGCGGCGCTATACTATATGCTGCGCTTCCAGCTGCATTTCACGCTGTCCCAGCTGAAAGATATGTTCTGACAGGGAGGAGGACCCCCATGCGTCCCGATTTCATTCCCGTCGGCGCTGTTGTCAACGCCCACGGTATCCGCGGCGAGGTCAAGGTGAACCCCACCGGCTTCGACCCGGAGTTCATCGCCTCGTTCAAGACCCTCTATATCGGCGGTCAGCCCGTGAAGGTCATCTCCGCCCGGGTCCATAAATCCACCGTCCTGCTGGCCTTGCCCGGCGTCGCCACTATGGACGATGCCCTGGCGCTGAAGGGCAAAACGGTCTCCATCCGCCGCACCGACGCCAAGCTGCCCAAGGGCCAGTACTTCGATGCCGAGCTGGAGGGCTGTACCGTTCTGGACGATGCCACCGGCGAAGAACTGGGCAAGCTGGACAAGGTTCTCCACTATCCTGCCCACAAGGTCTACCAGGTCCGTGGCGGTGCCCACGAGTACCTGATCCCCGCCGTGCCGGAGGTCTTTATCGCTTCCGCGGACCCAGATGCCGGGATCATTCGCGTACACATGATGAAAGGACTGGCCACCGATGAGAATTGACATCATGACCCTGTTCCCCGACGCGGTGGAAGCGATGATGGGTTCGTCCATCATCGGTCGTGCCCGGGAACGGGGCTTTGTCACCATACAGACCCACCAGATACGGGACTACACCACCAACAAGCAGATGCAGGTGGATGACTATCCCTACGGCGGCGGCCGCGGCGCGGTCATGCAGGCAGATCCTCTGTACCGCTGCTGGCAGCATATCTGCGATGAAGCGGGGGAGAGGGTCCACACCATCTATATGTCCCCCTGCGGCCGGGTGCTGACCCAGCAGGTGGCCCGTGAACTGAAGGCACAGTATGACCATCTTATCCTGGTCTGCGGCCACTACGAGGGCGTGGATCAGCGCTTCCTGGACGAGTGCGTGGACGAGGAGATATCCACAGGCGACTTTGTCCTCACCGGCGGCGAGATACCCGCCATGGCTCTGGCGGACTGCCTGTGCCGCATGGTCCCCGGCGTCCTGCCGGAGGAGAGCTGCTACACCGACGAGAGCCACTGGAACGGCCTTTTGGAGTATCCCCAGTACTCCCGCCCGGAGGAATGGCACGGCCGCAGGGTGCCCGAGGTCCTGCTCAGCGGCCATCACGGCAATGTGGCTGACTGGCGCACGAAGGAGAGCTACAAGCGCACCATGGCCCGCCGCCCGGATATGTGGGCGCGGTTCGACCTGACCCAGGTCCACAGCCGCCACGACAAGAAGGTCCTGGCCCAGGCCCTGGAGGAATACGCCCGGGAGCAGGGCGGTGCCCCTGAAACCGAATAAGCCGAAAGCGGCAGGGAGGTCCCTGCCGCTTTTTCCCGGTTATTTTCCCGGATTTGCCAGAAAAACGACACTTATTCCAATTTCGCTGTTGTACTTCGCCCAAAAATCCGCTATAATAAGGAAGCAAAATCCGGCAGTATGCTGAAAATATGAGGAGGAACACCGAATGAACGAGAAATACAGCGCTCTGTTTACCCCCTGGAAGATCGGCAACGTGGAGATCAAGAACCGTATCGTGCAGCCCTCTATGGGCGGTACGTCCCTGTTCGGCTGGCTGGAGCCCTGTCACTTCGACAAGGAAGCGGCCTACCACATCCTGAACCGCGCCCAGAACAACGTGGGCCTGGTGCTGCCGGGTATGCAGTGTGTCCGCGACACCATGGGCGGCCGCTGGCTGTACCAGAACAAAAAGATGTTCAAGGACCTGGCCGAGTGGCTGCCGGAGTTCCACAAGACCGGCTCCAAGCTGTTTGTTCAGCTGTCCGCCGGTATGGGCCGTTCCATGGCCATCAACGAGATCATGGTCAAGATGCTCCAGAACAAGGCCTTCGGCGCCGTGGGCAAGCCCTTCCTGAACGTGGACTACATCACCGCCTCCGCCTCCGCCACCCCCAACCGCTGGTATCCCGAGTGCAAGTCCCGCCCTCTGACCGTGGAGGAGATCCACGAGATGGTGGACGCCTTTGCCAAGACCGCCAAGCTCCTGCAGGATGCCGGCGTTGACGGTGTCGAGATCCACGCGGTGCATGAGGGCTATCTGCTGGACCAGTTCACCATTGCCAACATGAACTACCGTACCGACGAGTACGGCGGCTCCTTCGAAAACCGCTACCGTTTCGCTGTGGAGATCGTCCAGGCCATCAAGGCCGTCTGCGGCAAGGACTTCCCCGTGGCCCTGCGTTACTCCGTGGTGTCCAAGACCAAGGGCTTCGGCCAGGGCGCCGTCCCCGGCGAGGAGTTCGTGGAGTTCGGCCGCGATATGGCCGAGTCCGAGAAGGCCATCAAGTACCTGGAGGATGCCGGCTACGATATGTTCGACTGCGACAACGGCACCTACGATGCCTGGTACTGGGCCCATCCACCGGTCTATATGCCCGAGAACTGCAACCTCTCCGAGGTGGAACACATCAAGAACTTCACCTCCAAGCCCGTGGTCTGCGCCGGTAAGATGGACCCCGCCAAGGCCGCCGAGGAGATCGCCGCCGGACGTCTGGACGCCGTGGGCATCGCCCGCCAGAACCTGGTGGACCCCGAGTGGGTCAACAAGATCCTGGAGGACCGGGTGGAGGACATCAAGCCCTGCATCAACTGTCACAACGCCTGCTTCAGCTTCAACAAGTCCAAGAGCACACCCAATATGCAGCCCATGGACGACTCCCTGCACCTGGCCCGCTGCGCCCTGACCCCCAGCACCATGCAGCACAACAAGTACAAGATCGTTCCCACCCGCAAGCCCAAGAAGGTCGCCATTATCGGCGGCGGCATCGGCGGCATGGAGTGCGCCCTGGTGCTCAAGCAGCGCGGCCACACCCCCGTTATCTTCGAAAAGACCAGCGAGCTGGGCGGCCTGTACATCACCGCCTCCGCCATGAGCTTCAAGGAGGCCGACAAGGCCCTGCTGCGCTGGTACGAGCGTGAGCTGAAGAAGAACGACATCGAGGTCCGCTTCAACATGGAGATCAACGCCCCCGCCACCCTGCGCCGCGAGTTCGACGAGATCATCGTCTGCACCGGCTCCCACCCCAAGACCCTGCCGGTCAAGGGCTTCAACAAGACCATCAACTTCACCCAGCTGCTGTTGAACCAGGTGGACGCCGGCGACCGCATCGTCTTCTTCGGCGGCGGCCAGTCCTCCTGCGAGGCCGCCTATGAGATGGTCCTCCAGGGCAAGCACCCCATCATCGTGGAGTACGCCGACGACCTGATCGCCACCCCCGGCACCTGCCTGGCCAACGCCTCCTTCCTCCGCGAGATGCTGGCGTTCAAGAAGGTCCCCGTCTACCTGAACGCCACCATCACCGAGATCGGCGACGGCTTCGTCATGGTCAAGCAGCAGGACGGCACCGAGATCCGCATCGAGTGTGACAGCGTGGTCAACGGCATCGGCTTCGTGCCCGCGCCCATCGCCGCCGATGACCACAAGGTCTACCGTGTCGGCACCTGCGAGAAGTGGGGCAACCTCCGCAACGTCATCTGGGGCGCCTGGGACGTCTGCATGCACATCTGAGAATACGCAAAAAAAGAAAGCCCGCAAGGGCTTTCTTTTTTTGCTCAATGCCGTTTCCGGCCGATCCATGCCGTTCCCGTCAGGGACAGCGCCGCGCTCACGGCGTAGATGCCCACTCCCGCGTCAAACGTCTTGGGGCTGCCCTTGGCCGCGTCCGCGCTGCCGTCAGCAGGGGAGTAGTAGTAATACTTCGCCGCTTCTTTCGTCCACTTGGCGTACAGTGTCAAGGCCTGCGTCACTTTTTCACTTTCGGTAAATGTGTACTCCGTGGTAAACGCCTCGTCCGTATACCACCCGCCGAAGTCATACCCACTGCGGGTCGGATCGGCGGGCTTGGTGGCCGCCGCGTTGGCCCGTATCTGTCCCGGTACGTCGCTTCCGCCGTTACTGTTGAACGTTACGGTGTGCAGCGTTATGCCGTTTGGCTGTCCGGGATCAAATGTCCCGCCGGTGACGGCGACCATCCCAGTGCAATAGGGTGAGGCATAAATGTTGCCGCGGAAGGTCCCGCCCTCGATCACAGCACGGTCAGCAGGATTGCTTGGATTTAAGTACATTGCGGAGGATTTATCCTGACTGGCCGTACAGCCTCTCACGAACGCGTCCCCGCATATGGTGATGTTGCGAAGGCTGGATATGCCGCCGCCATATCCATAAGTGGCGGTGCAGTTACGGATGGTGCCGCCGTTCATGGTAAAGCTGCCCAAGTTGTTTACGCCGCCTCCGTCATCATATGCAGCGCTGCCGTAAGCCACGCACCACTCGATGGTGCCGCCGTTCATGGTAAAGCTGCCAAGCGCATAGTCTCCGTCACGGTCAGCCACGTACACGCCGCCGCCCCGCGCTGCGGTGCAGCCTGCGATTTTTCCGGCCTTCATCACAAAGCTGGCGCTTCGTGCCACGAGTACGCCTCCCGCGGTGTTGTGTTCGCCAACCGCAGAGCAGCCCACGATGTTGCCGCCCTCCATCACGAAGCTGGCGTCCTGATTGATAAACACACCGCCGCCGCCGTTCTCACTAATGCTGCCATACACACTACTGAAAGAATGTTCGCGGCCGATCCCGCCGGTGATGACCCCGCCCTTAACGATCTCGGTGCCCGCGTTTTCGTTCAGCGTCCAAAGGCCGGTGGCCTCCTTGACGAATTTGTGTATGGCGTCGGGATTGCTGTCCACCAGCGTCAGCGTGCCGCTCTCTATCTTGATAACGCTGCCGCTGCCGGTTATCTTCAGCACAAAGCCGCTCAGGTCCAGCGTCACGTCGCCCTGAATGACCAGCGGATGCGTCAGGTTCACATTATTGCACAGATAGTACGTGCCGCTATTCAGCGTCTTTTCGCTGATCGTGACCGGCGCACCTATTGTGCTGCCCGACATATTTTCTTCTGTCAGCTTTTCTCCGGCGGGTGTACCCTTGATTTTTGTCGTCAGCAGCAGCGTGCTGCCCTTTTGAATGTTGTAGTTTGCTAATGTGCGGCCATCTACTAACAAGTTTCCACCGTAATAGAGATGCTGCTCCCCGGCAGCGATTTTGGTTTTCGTTTCCAATTTTCCTTTTATGTTGTCGATGCTGTTCCCAGACTCCGCATCAAGCGCGATCGTCTCGCCGCTTGGCAGCTCCACATTAAGATAAAAGCCCGTGGGCAACGTCGCCCACGCTGCGGTGCTCAGCACCGCAGCCAGACAGCCTGCCAGTACCAGCGCCAGAAATCGTCTCTTCATCCGTTTGCTCCTTTCGCTCCCGTGCGCGCCGAAGCGCGCGCCTCGTATCCTCTCTCCCTCAGTATACCGGATTTTCCAGTTTCCACAACCCGTATCTGCAAATAGGATAACGGTAAAAAATATCCCCCGGCCAAAAGCCGGGGGATGCGTATCTATTTCTCTTCTTCGTGGTACATGGACGGGAACATGGCCTTCAGCAGGTTGTACGTCCGGTTGTGGCTGTCGGTCCACTCGCCGTGCTCCGCCGTCAGCCTTGCCTTATCGCCGTACAGCTCCAGAGCGTGGCAGGTGTCCACATAGGCCTTCTGCATCTGCCGCATCCGCGCGCTCATGTGCTGCAAAAGGCTCATGATCTTCGCCGGCTTCTCCCGGAAGTACGCGCTGAAGTTGTCATAGGTGATCTCGCTGACGATGGTGTTCTCCAGCGCCACCGCCGTGGTGTTCCGGGGCCGCGACTCCAAAAAGCTGATGACGTTGAAGAAGTCGCCCTCCCGCAAGGTCACTACCTCCACCTGCTCTGGCGTCCCATAGTCGAAGTACACCCCCACGCTGCCGTAGAGGATGTTGTACATACTCATCACCATCTCCTTGGGCCGGCAGATGATCTCGCCCTTCTTATAGCGTTTTTCCGTATGCGGCATAAAAAACCTCCTGAAATGCGCCTGTTGACGCAGCTTGGTGTGCGCCTTGCGCAGAAAATGTGATAAGGTATCAACAAAGTATAAAAAAGGGAACATAAAAGTAAAGCATCGCTGCCTAAATTGTATCATATACGTGCCCCCTTGTCGACACTTTTTCTTGCCAAAACAAACCAAATGTGTCATACTGAGGGGGTAAAGGAAGTGGAACATTTTGAACTATTTTGCCCCAAAACTATCCCCTGATGAGCTGCGTAAAATGAGCGCCATCGCCCTGGCCCATATGGGTGATGCGGTCTATGAAACGCTGGTCCGCACCTGGCTTTGTGTCCACGGTACAGCGACAGGCAAGGATCTGCACCGCGCCACCATCGCCCTGGTCTGCGCCCCCGCCCAGGCGGAAAAAATGCAGAAGGTGCTCCCGCTGCTCACGGACGAGGAGCAGGCGGTCTACAAGCGCGGCCGCAACGCCAACGTCCACACCATGTCCCGCAGCGCCACCCCGGCCCAGTACCATTCCGCCACCGGTTTGGAGTGTTTAATGGGCTATTTATACTTAAAAGGTGATAAAAACCGCGCGGAGGAGCTGTTCCGCGCCATGATGGAGGAGACCTGATATGCCCCTGGATGCCGTATGCCTGCAAGCTGTGGTGGCGGAGCTTTCGCCCCTTGTCGCCGGCAGCCGTATCGAGAAGATACAGCAGCCTGCCCGCGATCAGGTGGTGCTGCTGCTCCGCGGCAGCCGCCGCCTCCTGCTGTCCGCCGGAGGGGGGCAGCCTCGCCTGCACCTGACGGAGCTGTTCCGGGACAATCCCGCCCAGCCCCCCATGTTCTGTATGCTTTTGCGAAAGTATCTGTCAGGCGGAATTATTGAAAAAATCGAACAAATACCGCTGGAACGTGTGGTAAACATACACATTTCCGCCGCCGATGAGCTGGGCGAGCGCCGCCGTTTTTCCCTCATTTTAGAGGCGTTTCCTCGCCGCGCCAACCTCATTTTAGCCGATAAGGACGGCCGTATCCTGGACTGCCTGCGCCGCATCGACTTCGAGATGAACCCGGACCGTCAGGTACTTCCGGGCCTGTTTTATCGTTTCCCCGCAGCGCCTGACAAGGTTGACCCCTTCACAGTGGAGAGGGAGATGTTTTCCCGTCTTGCCGCCGTGGCAGGGGAGGATATGCCTGCGGATAAGTGGTTGGTGGACACCTTCAACGGTATCTCACCGCTGGTGGCCCGTGAGATCGCGTTTCGTGCCTGCGGTGCCGTGGATGCCCCTGCGCCGCGGACAGCCGAGACACTTTGGGCCGCGTTCTCCGTATGGCGCGACACTGTGAATGCTAACAACTTTACACCAGTTATGCTGAAACGCTCTGGCGCGCCTATGGACTTCACCTACTTGCCTGTTTGTCAGTACGGCAGCGCGGCAGCGGCAGAGGAGTACGGAAGCTTTTCCACCCTGTTGGATAACTTCTACGCCAAGCGCGAGCAGGCGGACCGTGTCAAGCAGAAGGGGCAGGACCTGCTGAAAACGGCCAATAACGCCGCCGCCCGTCTGCGCCGCAAGATCACCATGCAGGAAAAGGAGCTTTTGGACAGCAAAGACCGGGATAAGTGGCGCATTTATGGCGAATTGATCACGGCAAATCTGTATCGGATGGAGCGCGGCATGAGCCGCCTCACGGCGCAGAACTACTATGATCCGGCGTGCAAAGACATAGCTATTCCGTTGGATGTCCGCCTTTCACCCCAGGAAAATGCCGCTAAATACTTCAAAAAATATACAAAAGCCAAGACCGCGGAAAAATACCTCACGGAGCAGCTGACCAGAGCCGGTGCTGAACTGGAGTACCTGGAGAGTGTTCTGCAGGAGCTGGCGCAGGCCGAGTCCGAGCAGGATTTCAATGACATCCGCGCCGAACTGACCGACGGCGGCTATCTCCGCGCCAAGGGTGGGAAAAAGCAGCCCTTCCAGCGCCCCAGCAAGCCCCGGGAGTTCCGTTCCTCCGCCGGATTGCCGATTTTTGTGGGCCGCAGCAACCGGCAGAACGACCGCCTGACCACCAGGATGGCGGAGAAGTGGGACCTGTGGTTCCACACCCAGAAGATCCACGGCTCCCATGTCATACTGTCCACCGGTGGCGGACGACCCGATGCACAGAGCATCGCGGAGGCCGCCTCTCTGGCCGCCTATTTTTCCCAGGCGCAAAGCAGCACAAAAGTACCCGTTGACTTCACCCAGGTAAAGTTCGTAAAGAAGCCCGCCGCCGCTAAGCCCGGAATGGTAGTTTATACCAATTATCAGACCGTTTTAGCTGACCCGAACGAGGAATTAGTAAAACATTTATTGGTAAAATAGAGCACAAAATATGTAGAAGTTATGCAACAAATTGTGGAGGATACGTCTATGATAGCCTATGCTGTTCTTATGTGGGCCATCGCAGCCCTTTTTCTGCTGTTCGGACTCCTGATCTACCACGGAAAAACGGGGTTGATCCATGAATATCACAGGGAGAGAGTCAGATCGGAGGATATGGCAGCCTATGGCCGGGCCTTTTCCACCGGACTTTTCGCCCTTGCGGGAACACTGGTACTTAGTGGGATTGTCTCTCTGCTGTGGACACTTCCCGGCGCGGTCACCGCTTCGCTGGTGGTGCTGTTCGTCGGTCTTGCGGCGTCGTTCGCCATTCTTTGGCGCGTCCAGCGCCGCTATAACGGCGGTATGCTTTGACTGTCAGCAAAAAGGCTTTATCAGGTTGATGGAAAGGCGGCACCATGAAACGCAAGGCGGAAAAAGCGGATATTGTAAAGCGAAAAGTGTTTCACGAGCACATCATCCTACTGACCGAGGGGCGTTTTCTCATGTTGGCGGTACTGGCTGTTATGGTGTGGCTCCCGTATCTCTTTGTGCGGGACAGAATGGCCGGAATGACGCCGGCATGGTGGGAGATACCCTTTCTCCTGCTGGTAGAGGTGTCGTTGTACTACGCACTGCTTCGTCAGTTCTGGTACAGATGCTTTGGGTGCCTTGTGCTCACGGAGGACGAGATCGTTTGGAAGTGTCCCTTTATGCGGACAGTGCGGCTGAGAAAGACGGATATTCGATATACCGGCATCGACTACCGCTGGCCGGGTTCGGCGCGAAAAGCGGTTACGCCTGTAGATATGGCGTATTTTTCCACAAAGTCTTATCCGCAGGAGTGCCGGAACAAGAGCTATCTGCTGCGCAACAAAAAGGGATTTATTAAATTCCCGGCCGGTGAGAAGCTTTGCCGCTATATGAGTGAGTGGCTGCCGGAGCCGTATGAGAGGGTGTTTACCGCAGCCAGCGATGGCTATGAAGCGCGGCGCAGAAAGAAGGAACGCAAGCGCATAGAAAAGAAAATGAAAATGATGAAATAATCCGGGAGATATGGAAAGACCGCCTTTCGGCGGTCTTTTCGTTATTCTCACGCCTCGACGGGTTCATCGCGGAACAGAATGGTGATGCACCACAGGCCGGCAAGCCCCACCAGCGCGTAGATAACACGGCTGATGGCCACGGCCTGGCCGCCGAAGATGGCCGCCACGCAGTCGAAGCGGAACAGGCCCACGGCGCCCCAGTTCAAAGCGCCGATGATGACCAGTACCAGAGCGATACGGTCAAGAACCTTCATATAACAAAGACCTCCATTCTGAAAAGACTACTGCTTTGTATAGCATTTCCCTGGCAACATCGTATATGCACAAAAAAATTTTCAGTTTGCCTGAATAAATTTGGAAAAGCGATTGCAAAAGCAGCGTTAATTTGGTATTATCAGTATAGAACAATCTGTACACGACCATGTACATATACAAAAGGAGGAGACCATGAACAAGAAGTTTGACAAGCTGGGTTTTTATCCTGCGGATATCCTGCTGCCCAAGGGCCAGGACATGACCAAGTGGGCAGTCGTCGCCTGCGACCAGTTCACCTCTGAGCCGGAGTACTGGCAGGCAGTGGAGAAAAAAGTGGGCGATGCGCCCTCCACCCTGCGCCTGATCCTGCCGGAGGCCAATCTGAAGGCACCCAACGTGGACGAGTACATTGAGAATATCAATAACGCCATGAAGAAGTATCTGGCGGACGGCGTGTTTGAGACGCTGACTGACTCCTTGATTTATATTGAGCGCCAGCAGTCCGACGGCAAGATCCGCCATGGCCTGATCGGTATGGTGGACCTGGACGCTTACGATTTCACCCCCGGCTCCGGCGCCCTGATCCGCGCCACCGAGGGCACCGTGCTGGATCGCATTCCGCCCCGCGCCAAGGTGCGCCGCAACGCGCCCATCGAGCTGCCCCACGTCATGCTGCTGATCGACGATCCCGACAAGACCGTTATTGAGCCCCTGACTGCCGCTGCCGAGGGGATGGAGAAGGTGTATGATTTCGACCTGATGCAGGACGGCGGCCACATCCGCGGCTTTAAGCTGTCCGATAAGCAGATCGATGCTGTGGCCAATGCTCTGGAGGGCCTGACCACCGATGAAGCCATGCAGAAAAAGTACAACGTCTCCGGCGTGGCGCCCCTGCTGTTCGCCGTGGGCGACGGCAACCACTCTCTGGCTACTGCCAAGGCCTGCTATGAGGAGCAGAAGAAGGGCAAGACCCCCGAGGAGTATCTGGCGCTTCCCGCCCGCTACGCACTGGTGGAGGTGGTCAATAACCACGACGATGCCCTGCAGTTCGAGCCCATCCACCGGGTGCTGTTCGGCGTGGATCACCAGAAGTTCATGGACGCCTTCCGCGCCGCCTATCCCAACGCCTATGAGGGCAAGGGCGACGGCCACACCATCGAGTTCGTGTGGAACGGCGAGAGCCACTTTATCACTGTGCCTGACCCCAAGGTGCAGCTGGCGGTGGGTACGCTACAGGGCGTTATTGACCAGTACCTGAAGGACAACGGCGGCGAGGTGGACTATATCCACGGCGACGATGTGACCCGCGAGCTGGGCAGCAAGCCCGGCAATATGGGATTCCTGCTGCCTGCCATGGGCAAGGAGCAGCTGTTCAAGACCGTTATGGCCGACGGGGTGCTGCCCCGTAAGACCTTCTCTATGGGTCATGCTCAGGATAAGCGCTACTACATCGAGGCCCGCAAGATCGTTAAGTAAGGCTGGCGCGGTTGCGTACAGTGTGCTATAATAGTGCTGCGGCAATGCCGCAGCACTATTTTTTGTGAGGAACCGCCATGAAGTGTATGGAAAAAGCATATGCCAAGGTGAACCTGACGCTTCAGGTGGGCAGCCGACGTCCGGATGGCTATCATGCTGTAATGTCTGTTATGCAGCGCATCAGTCTGTGGGACACCGTAACAGTGGAGCGCGGTACAGGGCGCGACACACTGCTTTGCAGTGTGCCGGTGACGGAGAACGTCGACGACAATCTGTGCATGAAGGCAGCGCGAGCGTTTTTTGCCGAAACGGGGACGAAAAGCGACGGCGTGACGATCACGTTGGAGAAACACATTCCCGTGCAGGCGGGACTGGGCGGCGGCAGCAGCGACGCGGCGGCGGTGCTGCGGGCGCTGCGGACGCTGTACGCGCCGGATATAAGCGACGGCAGGCTGGAAACGCTGGCGGCAAGGCTGGGCAGCGATGTGCCGTTTTTTATCCGGGGCGGTACGCAGTTGGCCACGGGCAGGGGAGAGGTCGTTTCGCCGCTGCCGCCGCTGACGGCGGGTTGGTTCGTGGTGGTGAAGCCCGATGAGGGCTATTCCACGGCAGAGATGTATCGGCGGCTGGATGAGCCGGGTTCGGTGCTGGTGCGGAACAGCCGCTATATGCAGGACGCGGTGGCGGCGAACAATGTCCATGCGGTGGCGGTGGAGCTGCACAACAGCTTTGAGCGGGTGGTGCCGAAGGACAGCAGCCTGAGGACCATCAAGGACGCGCTTCGGGCGCAGGGCGCGCTGGGTACGCTGCTCAGCGGCAGCGGCAGCGCAGTGTTTGGCCTGTTCGACGATCAGAGCGCGGCTGCTGCGGCAGCGGAGGCGCTGAAAAAAACATGGCCGTGGGTATTTGTGGCTCGACCGGTATAAAAATACGAAGCACCGTCCAAAATGTAGGAAAATCTACAAAGGACGGTGCTTTTTATGCATACATATATAAATAAATGGAGACCTATCGAAATCGCGGTGCTGTTAGCGTTGGCGGTAACGCTGTTGGTGGGCGCGGCATCGCTACATCGGCAGGACGGCTTGCAGGAAAAGATGATCCGCCTGCACGTCATTGCTAATTCGGACAGCGAGGATGACCAGACTATGAAGCTGCTGGCGCGGGATGCGGTGTTGACACGCGCCGAGGCGATCCTGCGTCAGGCATCGAACAGGGAGGAGGCGATGGAGAATCTAAAAGAAGCGCTGCCGGAGCTGGAGAGGACGGCCTATGATGCCTGCGGCGGAGCGTACCCTGTGCATGCGGCGCTGGAAATGACGGAATTCCCACGGAAGGAATACGACGGCTTCGCCCTGCCGGCGGGAGAGTACATGGCGCTGCGCGTCATCATCGGCGAGGGTGCCGGCCGGAACTGGTGGTGTGTGGTGTACCCACCGCTGTGTATGGCCTCCTGCACAGAGTTGGAGGATACGGCGCTGCGCGCCGGGCTGGACGGCGACGATGTGCAGCTTATCACAGAAGCGGACAGCGGATATGTGTTGAAATTCCGCGCTGTGGAGCTGTGGGAACGCCTGCGGCAGTGGTTGGGAAAATAGATGTGAAAATAAATGGGAGGAGTGCGCGAAAAAACTGTTGACAAACAAGGGAAAACCTGTATAATAGTTTTTGTTCGTCGGAACACAGCGGGATTGTGTAAAGGTAGCACAGCGGACTCTGACTCCGTATGTGAGGGTTCGAATCCTTCTCCCGCTGCCATAGAGCCTTACTTTTGAACCATTGCATGGTGTAGGAAGTAAGGCTTTTTTCTATACTGAGGAATGAGAGTTGGATCGAGGTGCGTGATGAAGAAAGAAAGGTTTGTTGCAGCCCCGCATACCTTTATGCTATCGGTATTGTTGATGATCAGTATCCCGGCAGCATACGCGATTATGCTGATTTCCCATCAAGAATCCATCGGAGCATTCCTGCGAGTTCCGGGTGCGCTGCAAGTGACACTTCTCGTTGCGGTTATCTATCTTGCGCTGCTGGTGATGCTTTTTTGTACGCGTTACCAGTGGGCCGCTGTTACTGAAATATGTGAAGACCGGGTCGTATTTCGGGCATTGTTTACGCACAGGACCTTTTACTACAGTGATATGCACCATATTGGCGTTGACTATGGCTTATTGGACGGCAGGAAGCAGTTTTGGATGTATTTCAGTAAAACCCCAATTCCTGCAATGTATTATCACCGGATCAATCGGATGAAGCCGTCAAGGAGTTTTATGCGTGTGCAGTATTGCAAAAAGACTTATGAAAGGCTGGTGGCAAATACGCCGCCGCAAATCAGCAATCAGCTTCGAAAATGTTATTCGACGATACGGCTGCACGATTTGGATAAGAAAGAGTAACACGGTATTCGCCGCAGGTCGGTAAAGAGCACCCGCCTGGTGCGTTTGCAGGCGGTACTGCTGTCCGATATGAAAAAGCCCCGCCCATCGGGCGGGGCTTTGCTGCGTCAGCCGTGGGAGAGGGGAGCGCTCAGCGCTCAGGATCCCATTTGGGAGAGGTGGGATCCTTGACCGGCTGGGCCGCAGCGGGAGAAGGAAGCAGGTCGGATGCGGTGAAGTACTTCTTCAGGGGCTTGTACGCCACGGCAAAGACCAAAAGGGTGATAGCGATGTTGGGGAGCATGTACGCCAGATTGTACAGCAGGGAGTAGAACCAGGGGCTGTGCATAGTCATGCCGAAGAAGGTCTCGGGCATGTATTCCGCCCAAACGGTGGCGCCCACCACATAGTGCACCAGGAAGCGGGAAAAGCCGGCGATCAGAGTGCCGGTGAACACGCCGCTCTTGCGGCGGGCCACCAGACCGGCCAGACCCAGGACGGTGAAGGCCACCAGGTAGTCGCCGACGATGGACTGCCAGCCAATGGCGAAGCCGCCGTCAAACATGAACTGCAGAACGCCGAAGGCGAAGCCGCCCAGCAGACCGGCGCCGAGGCCCCAGCGAACGGCATACAGCACCAGGGGGATCATGGACAGGACGACGCTGCCGCCCCAGGGCATCTCCCACAGCTTCAGGTAGCTGAGTATCTGCGCAACGGCCACCAGCACGGCGCCTTCGCACAGGGCGCGGACTCTCATGTGACTTTTCATAATAATTTGTACCTCCAAAAACAAAATTCCCGCATGGCGAGCCATGCAGGCGTCGCAATGCGGAAATCCGAAAATCGATATGATCGCATTCCTACGCCGGCATTACCCGGATCAGGTTCGAGGGACCGGACGGCGTTACGTCACATCTCAGCCAGCTTGCGCCAGCGCCCCTTGGATTGTGGAACGATTGTAGCACGGCGGGTGGAGGATGTCAAGTGGCTTGTGGGTAACGGAGAGATAAATTCCGCTTATGAGAGAACGATTATTATAGAAGTGGAAAAAAGGCGTTGACAAAAGGCACAGTGTATGGTAGTCTAACAAAGCTGTCCGGGAGGGCAGAGCGCGTGTAAAGCGAGT
>OBAI01000565.1_pt1 | contig 38954 bp, 60 predicted proteins | sample 1517461 | NCBI WGS metagenome assembly OBAI01 (sample SAMN04571696, study PRJEB22368) | human gut metagenome | biome: human gut; material: stool | host: Homo sapiens | place: Luxembourg | collected 2012-06-29
CGCACGAATCACAAATTGTAAACATCTCAGTTAGTGTCATTGTCAGCCCTCCTGTACTGATTTTCCAAGTATGCGTCCAAATTACCCACGAACCCGGTGCAAAGGTAGATGCTGTGTTCCACCTTCCCGCTGTGCTTGCAGTCAAAGCAGTTCAGCCCGTTGTTGCACTGCTTTTCGCAAAACTGGCACATGCAGTTGCGATTATCAAACGGGCACGGTTTTAAGTCATCCATCCTTCATCGCCTCCAATGCTTTCTCCGCCTCCTCGCGGGTCAGAAATACGGTCTTGCCAACGTCTGCGCCATCATTACGCAGACGATACGCGCAGAACCCGTCCGGCTTACGATTGCACGTTGACATACACAGATTATCCTCATCCGTGCAAACAGTTCTGATGTCCGGGGCCTCAAGCTCCATTTCTCGCGGCACATTGTCACGGCCGGTCACCCATAGCGTATCTCCAACCTTGCACGGCAGCGCCACCAGCCGCCCGTCCTTGTCGGCCTCGACCAGTTTCTCCAACCGGTCAAGATCGCAGTTTCGGCACAGATAGCGAATCTGCTCTGCGGCTTCGTGATCCATGTCGATTTCCTCCGGTGTCAGATCCGTGTCCTCGTAGGCGGCAAGGCGCTCAACGCCTCCCTGGTTGAATCCACCACGTTTTTTCATCATCGGGAATCCGTCTTTATCGCGGTATGTCAATCGCTCCATCACATTTCCTCCATTCTGAGCCTCGCTCACGGCTTTCCCTCCCATGGTGTCTCAAGCCATTTTTTGATTTCCTTCCAGGTTCCGGGCATAGTTGAAATGCCAGCAATGTGTTTCATTTCTGCATCGCTCCGAAATTTGGAAAAGAGGCCGATCAATTCATTGTCCGTCATGCTCCGGATCCGATCGGCGATGGTAACGGGCCACGTGCGATACGGGCACTTTTCGATTGCGGCGCAGTTTTCAAAGTCATAGCCCATCTGCATGGGGCAGTTTTCACCGGTGCACTTTTTCATCACTTACCCTCCCTTTCAGTTTGATTCCATTCCGCCTGTTCCACTCTTGTCCAGCCGCTCTCGCCTTGTCCAACTCTGCCTGCGCTTGTTCCAAAACGTCCGGAGGTACATCCGCAATGGGCTTGCCCTCGTATGGGCGAAGGAGGTCAAAATAGGCTGCATAGTGCTTTTGTTCTTCGTCAATCAGCTTCACACACCTTTCGTGGTGGGCGTCGTTGCGCTGGAGCCTAATTCGTCCCAGCGCACGATCCAAATAATACGGGCCTGTCTTCATGGCCAGCATTTCTACCACTTGCAGCAGTTCCGCCTTCGTCAGATCACTTGGTTTCAGCATTTTTCCACCTCCAGCGGCTCCGGTCTTTTTAGCTCAAACTGACTATATGGCATAACACACAGTTTCTTGGAATCGCAGTCAGCCATGCCGCTTACGATGCCCTTGCAATGAGCGCAATACTGGCACATCCACGTCTTTCCGGCTTTTCTGACATCCGCAATTATCGAAATAACATAGTTGCGTTCAAGCATCAGTTGTCTATTCTGCCCCCGCAGTTTCTCAATTTCTTTCGCCTGCGCATCAATGATGCTGCACTCATACGCTGACGGCACCCACTGCGTAGGGAAGTCCGAGCTGTCCACCTGCGGGATCATGTCTTTCCATCCGCTGTCACCTGTCAGCGCCTCTACGATGTGATCAGTTTTCATAATTCTACCTCCTCCACCTGCAGCCGTTGCAGGCCCCCTCATGGGCCAGCGTGTAATTTCCGCATTTCAGGCACAGTTCGTTCCGCAGTGCGTCAATCTCTTTCGCCTGCGCTTCAATCCGGTCGGCTGCGGCAAGCCCCACCGCGTCAACATCGCAGGAGGGCCACTCCGTCAAATTGACTTTTCCCGCCAGATTTTCTGGGACCGGCTCAGTCTTGTAAAACGGGCATTTCTTACAGTCGCCCATTGGCCCGCCTGCTGTTGAAACGCATCTCAAGACATTTACGAGTTCTTGATCTCTCAAAATGGTAGCTCTCCTTCCTCATCCTCCGCGAGCCAGAATGCCTTTCTACACTCAGAGCAAGTTTGCGCAGCGCAGTTAATGCCTGTATCTGAGAACACTTCCATCGGGCAAGCATGGAGGAACCCGTCTATTGTAATTTGCGCGCCGGGGTAATGCTTTAGAAACTCGCTCTGGCGGGTTTTGACGGGGTGCTCTGCGGCCCACTGCTCCACAATGGCAACGGCCTCCTCCGGGTGGTTTTTTTGCCAGGTACTGCAACCTCCATTAACGCGATGGACTTCCCTAAACTCACATTTACGGCACTCAGCGTTGCACATTCTCCGCAATGTTTTTAAAAACTCCACAGCATCCATCATTCTGCCTCCTCAATTTCCACGCGGATCGTATCTCCGCTCCAAAATTTGTGTTCCACGGCGCGGAACCACTCAGGGTTGTCGTCCGGCAGTATGTAGCCCTTCATCGCGTCCACAAAGGCTTTGCCCAGCGCACCGTGATTGTCGATGTCCAGATTGTCATTCCAGAAAAATGTCACCTTGACGGGGTGATCTACCAGACGTTTTGTAACCCCTGCTTTTCGCATTGCCCAGTGGGCAAGCTCGTGCAGCTCTTCCGCATCCTTCTTCCGCTGCGACCAGTGCTTACCGGCGTAATACGCATTCAGGCCAAACCGCTTGTTCCACGCTGCTTTACCGCGCTTTGTTGCCGGATAGGGGATCTCAAATGCAATCACAGGTGGATCCCGCTTCGGCTCAAATCCGCTTTTTTTCTCGCACTTGCACAGGTAGCATTTGTCTGAATGTCTGTTTGCACAATGTACGCATGCAAAGGCAAACGTATAAACCCCCATCGGGTAAAGAACGGGACCGGTAGATTCAACCTTCATCGCTTTTCTTCCTTTCCGTCAATGATGACCTGCACCACGCGGACACGGCCCAGAGGCTCCAGCAGCATGGCCATGGCCTCCTTTGTGCCCTGTGTATCCTCGCCATCGTAAATGTCGATCACAAGCCGCATCATCGTGTGTCCCTCCTGAATTTGGGGCAAGAGCGGATCACGAACGAGGCTTCTACCCGTGTACCGCCCTTGCCCTTGCCGCCGACCTTCAGCACCCGGCTTGTGGGGGTGGCGTCCCAGCCGGGGACCGGCTCCAGATGGTCGGACCACTCGCAGCCGCCGCAGGCGTTTGCACAATCCCAGCAGAGCTGCTTGGACTGGAACTCGACCTTGGGGACCTTCTTCTGCTTTTTCTCCCGCAGGGGATAGCGGCGGATCAGCTCGTCCAGCCGAAAATTACTTGCCATTAAACACCTCGCATATCTGCCAGAGCGCACCATTCGGCGTAGGTCATCCCCTGCTTTTTCGCTTCGGAGGGGGTGGGGATGCCAGCCTCATGCCAGCGCTCGTGCTGTTCGCCTGCCTTGGCGTAGAATTTTTCCAGATAGGCGTCGGACGGCTCCGGCATGGGAGCCTCCTCCGCGTTGGGTTTTTCCAGTTTTGGGAGGAATGGAACCAGTTCATACACATCCGGGTAAAACCGGTTTTCCCTCGCCCGGACAATGACCGCCTGTTTCACGTCCTCGTAGTCCCATGGGGCCAAAACCAGTGTCCATGCCTCTAAGTCTGCGGCGGTGCGGGACTGCTGCTTCGCATTGGGATAGATCGTTTCGATCAGGCTGAACAAGCGCCGGGTATCCTGTTTCTCCATGTTCTTCTCCTGTAAGACTTCCGTAGAAGTCTCTAATAGCTTCTTAATAGCTTCTTTTAGCTGCTGCAGCAGCTAAGAGAGATAAATATATATAATCTTTTCTTCTTAGGGGGGGTGTTCTTCTTTTCTCTGCGGCTGCCGTGGGGGTCGGTGATCGTGCTGCGGCTTGCTTGCATCCACCCGTCATCACTCTTTAGGCACACACGGCAACGTTGTTAAAAGGGAAGCTCCCCGTCATCCTCAATTTCGGTGAAATTATCAGTGGGGACGGGGGCGGCATAGGCACTCTGGGCGGGGGTCTGCCCAGCGGTGCTTGCAGAGACGCAGACGTAATCTGCCACCAGATCGTTATAGGTCTTGCCCTCATAGTCGTGGCTCTCCACGCGGCCCACGGCGAATACGGAATCGCCCTTGCGGACATTGGCAAGGAGCCGTGCCCAATGTCCCCAGCCCTTGACGGTGAGCCATGCGGTGGTGCCGTCCTGCTTATCGTAGGCCGGTACGGAGGCGGAGCCGACCTCCTTTCCGCTCTGGGTGGCGTAGATCTGGCCATCCTTGGCGGCGCGGCCCACGATCAGGCCGGTTTGCAGCTTCTTGCCCTCCTTGCTGTAGGTGGGCAGCCCGTTAATGAACATCAGGCATCCTCTTTCGGTTCCAGCGCGTCCAGCAGGGCGTCAAAGTCCTTGCTTAGTACCTTGCTGGCGCTGTCATAGCCGTGGGCTTTCAAGAGGGTTTTCGCCTCCTGCTTCGTCAGGCCGTGGCGGGAACAAGCAGAATAGAAGAATTTGACCTGCGCGGAGGTAATGGGGGCGTTGGGGTCCTTGCTCTTGAGATAAACCTCGCCGTCCTCGGTGTCGCTCTCAATGTCCTGGGTGAACATATCGGAGACGCAGCCGAGGGACAGGGCAGCGGAGACCAGGGCGCGTTTCTGGGCCATCTTCACGGCGCTGTTGGCACCGTCATAGGGAGACTGGGAGCCGGTGCGGCCCTCGCGGGTGTTGCCGGAGCCGTAGGCGGAGGTGATGGTGAATTCTTTTCCATCGTAGATCTTGATGAGGTCGCAGCGGACGAGGAAATAGAAGAAGCCGTGCTCGATATCTTCCAGTTTGCTTTCCAGCGTGTAGCGCTGGCAGAGGCCGTAAGCCACGGCCACCTTCTCCGCGCCGGATTTGAAGAGGGTGGGGTTTTTCGTCATGGCGTCGCCGTTCTTCTTGCGAATCATGCCGAAGTCGATGCCGCGTTTCAGGACGGCGGGCGCTCCGTCTGGGGCGCAGATGGTGTAATTCCCGGAGCGGGGGACGGGAGCCACCGTCAGGGCAGCGGCGTTGTATTGGTACAGGGCGAGTTCATTCATGTGCGTTTCTTCCTTTCTGTGGCATGGTGGAGGGTAATGCAGGCCCCTAAGAGGCCGGGACGCGGCGTGACCATGGCAAGCTGATATGTCCCATCGTGGGAGAGCTTCAGGGCGTAGAGTTCAGCAAACAGGATGCCGCCGCGTTCATGCTGGAGCAGCTGGTAATAGCCGGTCATCTGAGCGGAGAGTGCGGCGTCATGGAGCTGGCCGGTCTTTAGGTCTAAAATCAATGGACTTTCGCGGATGGTGCCGAAACGATCCAGTGTTCCGGCAAAGCCTACGTCAAGACTTCCCATGGGGTGTTCGATGAGTTCCCATTCCGGCTTATAGTCCGCCAGAAACCGGCGGTAGGCTTTCAGGTATCCGGCGATCTCCGGGGTCTTCTCCGGTTCCTCGCCGTAGTCGATAAGGGCGCAGGCTTCGTGGACGGCGGTTCCCCGGCGGGCGGCAGCTTCCGCCAGCCATGGCCGGTCTGACTTGTAATCATAGGCGCAGAAGCGGGTGACTTCGGTCACGCTGGGAAGCCGGATGCCGTCAAGGGTGTAGGTGTGGGTGGCCTCGTCAAATGTCAGCATTGGGACCCTCCGTGTACAGGACCGGGATACCGAGGGCATCGGCAAACAGGTCCATATCGTCATCAATCTTATCCAGCAGGTAATCCTTGAAGCAGGGCGGGCAGTACAGCTCGCCGTTCGGGAGCTGGAACATCCGGTCGCAGTCATCCTCCGCAGCGGGGTTCATTGGGTGGTCGCAGTGGGAACAGATGGGATAGGTTTTTCTGGTCATAGTTGAGTTTCCCTCCAGACACGGACCGCATGGGCGATGTCCGTATATTTTTTCGTGCGGTAGCCGCAGGAATCGCAGAGGACGAAAAACAGGTCCTCCTTTCCGTGGGCTACCATCCGTTTACCGCCGTACATGTGGCACCGGGGGCAGGGCGGTAATTCTGCCATCCGGCCACGGCGCCGACGCATCAGACCACGCCCAGCATGTGGGCCAGCACCATGAGCAGGAAGCCGAGGAAGCAGCCGAAGGGGATCCAAGCGGAGAAGTCGGCCCGGTCCCGGCGGCGTTCCTCCCGTGTGCGGCTATCTCTTTTCATGGCGGGGCCTCCTCTCGATCATGTCTACGATTTTGAAAAGCCAGGCGGCGGCGGTGGCCGCTCCGATCAGCACGAAAATGAACGTTGTTGTATCCATCGTTAAGCCTCCCCGAAGTGATAGCACTGGCGCAGGCCGCCGTCGAAGGTGACCAGAAACCAGCGGTGCGGAATGTTGATGTAGGTAATGGTGCCGGTGCGGGTGGGATGCTCCGCGTCGCCCAGGCAAAGGCGGAAACTGCACCGGGCACCCAGCTCCGGCGGCGCGGGCGGCTTTGGGTCCGGCTTGAAGCCGCAGAGGTTGAGCTTGCTCATTTCCTGACACCTCCGCAAAGCTGGCGGGCCAGCGTGGCGGCGGAGATATGGCCGCTGGCGTCCATGGGATAGCGCTTTCTGACGGTGCGGGGATCCCGGATGCCGGTGAACGCCTTGACGTCCTTGATATTCAGAAGATTTCGCCCGCCGGTAAAGGCGAGGATCTGTTCCAGATTGTCATAGTAAAAATCGTTGACCATAGTGGCCTCCTTTTTTGGTTTTGTCGTGATTGCGATTGCTGCTGCGGTTCGATGCGTAGCTAACCTAAGCCGCCGCACTGCCGAGCCTATCTATGCCATGCCATAGCATTGCCTTGCTTCTCTGTGCATTGCCTTTGCTAAGCGTTTCTCCACTTTGCCGTCGCATTGCTGAACGATTCGCGGCCCTTCCATTCCATAGCGCCTCAATGCAATGCTATTCCGTTGCGTCGAGTTTCGTTGCTGCGCTCTGCCATGCCGACGCGCCGCATAGCTTCGCGTTTCCGTTGCTTTGCGCCTCCTGGCCTTGCCCAGCCCCACGTTTCCGTCGCGTCACATTGCTCCGCGTTGCCATTCCGCTGCGTTACTGGAGTTCCTCCCAGGTGAACCGGCCTTTTCCACTGTTGCGCCACTGGCCGATGCCGGAGAACCGGCCATAGTCCAGCCATTCCCGGACGGCCTTCTCGTGATCGTCGCAGAGGCAGATCACCCGGAACTCACAGGTAGCGCCTGCGGGGATTTCCTCACTCATGGCAAGGCTGATGCGCTCGCCCTGGGCCGTCTGCGCTCTCAGGGGGCGCTGGCACTCACCAACAGGGCCGTCAAACTCCAACGGGATCACACGGGGCTCCGGGAAGATCAGCTTGTCGATCTCCTTCTTGTAAGCCTTGATCTTCTCGCTGGCCGTGCCCTTGACCTTGCGGAGGCCGCCGCAGGTGTCCTTAAAAAAGCCTTTGATCTGGTAGTCATACAGGAACGGGGTGCCGTCCTCCATCCGGGGGAACACCGTCATGGCCTTTTCTGCCACGGCGTCAGCGCCCAGTGCGGAGACTTCCTCTTCCACGGTGGCGGCATCGGGGGACTTGGAACCGATAAACTCCCGGTAGATTTCCGGGTTGGCGGGGGACGTGCCGAGGATGGGTTCGGTGAAGGTGAGTTTTACTTTCAGTTCTTTCATGTTGATTCTCCTTTTCGTGATTGCAAGTTGGTGTGAATTGGTGTATGTTTGGGGGTAAGGGGGGATATGCGGTGCAGAGGGAATTTGAAGAATACGCCAAGGCGTTGGCGGACGCTTCACGGAAACAGCAGCAGGCCGAGGAAGTGGCCGAGAAGAAAGCCGAAGAAAAGCGTGTAAAGCGTGCGGACTTTCTTTTCGAGCTTTTCAAGGCGCTGGCTGTCGCCGGGGTCACGCTCCTTGTGGAGCATATCGGGGATATTTGGGCGTTCTTGCATAAATAACACCTCAGGGGGGATTGAAATGAAAAAGTGGAAATGGATGGCGCTGGTGCTGGCGGTGACGCTGTGCATAGGGAGTGCATCAGCTCACCCCGGTCGGACGGATGCCAACGGAGGCCACTATAACCACAGCACAGGGGAATACCACTATCACCACGGATACCCGGCGCACCAGCACATTGATGGGGTGTGTCCGTATGACTACGATGACCGGACAGGGTGGAACTCGGGAAGCAGTGGCCAAGAGAAGGGCCTCTATTATCTGGACGGGACGCCGGTTGAACGGAAAAATGAAACAAAGCCGAAACCGGAACCGGAGCCAAAGAAAAGCCAGATTGGCGGGATCATCGCCCTATGCGCGTTCGGCGGAATCTTCATTGTTTACCCGCTCATATCTACCGCCATCAGCGGAATTTCGTGGTATCTGGAGCGCCGGAAGCGGAGAAAATAGGCGGAGCGTTCGATTAAATCTTACTTTCTGGGTATAAAAATATTGTCCATGGGGACGCCGTAAAGATCGCAGAGGGAAAGCAGCTTGTCCGCTGGGGGGAATCGCTTGCCGATCTCCCAATTATAAATCGTGCGGCTACTGACCCCAATGGATCTTGCGGCGTCTGCCTGCTTCATTCCACGGTTTACGCGGGCGGCGCGGAGGGTAACTTGAAAGCTCATAGCGTGAACTCCTTTCGTTCGATTTAATCTAACATTATAATACCACCGGCGAAAAGGGATGTCAAGCAAAAAGTTAGGTTAAAACGAAAAAAAGTTCTTGCAATTCGATTAAAAATGACTTACAATGGATTTAACAAAAAAAGGGGTGAATCCAATGGGGCAAGAAGAAATCTGTGCAGTTTTCGCACGGAATCTAAATAAACTGATGGTACGGGAGAATCTGAAACAAAGCGATCTCGTATTAAAATTGAACGTATCGAAAGCCCAGGTATCAGACTGGTGCGCCGGGAAAAACATTCCCAGATCGAACTATTTGGCTTCGCTGGTAGACCTGTTCGGTTGCCAGCTTTCGGAACTCATGAGCGAAAAACAGCCCGCCCCCAAAGATGAGGACGAGCTGAACGCAGAAGATAAAAGGCTGCTCACGATGATCCACAATCTCTCACCGGAGGACCGGGAACGGATCGTTGCGATAATAGAAGCTCTTGCAGGGCTTGAATAGCAAGCACCTGCTTTTCCGGGGACAGGGAACGCAATGCCAACAGGATCTCAAGGTCTGTCATGGGATGCTCCTTTCTATTTGAAACCCCGGCCCGCCGAAGCGGGACCGGGGAAAGGGGAGTGGGCCTATGAGAACGATAGACCCATTTAGCAGGAAAGTCCAATTCAAAGGGAGGATTTTCCTTGCAAAAAACTTTCAAGGAGGGGAAACGGTGAATTTTTCGGAAAAAGCGAGGGCAATGCGCATGAAAAGCCCGCTGACCCTGCGGGAAATCGGCGAGCAGTGCAATGCATCAGAAAGCATGGTATCGCGTTACATTTCCGGCGCGGCGAAACCGCCGGACGATGTGGCCGAAAAGATTCTGGAGGTGCTGCGGAACAGCGAGCAAGACGATGACCGGGGCATTTACGCCGCGCACATTGACGATCTGCGGCGGCTGATCCGCCAGCAGCAGAGGGAGAAACGGGTCCTGTTCGGGATTCTCACGTTCCTTTTGATTTTTCTGCTGCTGCTCTATCTGGACGCTACTCACGGGGCCTGGGGCGCGATCCGTTACATAGAATAAAAGCCGCCTGAGTGCTGGAACACTCAGACGGCAAACCCACCAATCGCAATCACGACAAAGCCAAAGGAGGATCAATCACAGTATAGCACGATCCCCCTGGCGATGCAACAGGAGGATAGGAAAAAATGGCGAAGAAAAGTAAATATGGCGTCCGCAAGGACGGACTGCACGAGGCGATCCGCACCATCAACGGCAAGCGGGTAGCCTTTCGCGGCAAGACTGACAGAGAGGTCGACCGCAAGATCTTAGAGTACAAGCTGGAGGCGGAGAAGGGCCGGAATTTCCCGGTGATCGCGGATGAATGGGAGAGGGAACACGAGAGCGAGATCTCCGAATCATCCCGGCGGGTATACAGCTACGCCGTGAAGCGGCTGAAAGAGGCGTTTCCGGGGCGAGCGTCGGAGATCGAGCCGGTAGATGTGCGGAACTACATCAAGCGTTTTGAGGCGCAGGGCCGCAGCGCAAACAGCGTCGGCATTGAGCTTGCCGTCTGCCGGATGATCTTCACCCATGCCGTTATCAAGGGCGATATTCGGATCAGTCCGGCGGCGGAGGTGAAGAAGAGCCGGGGCCTGCCCTGCAAAAAGCGGGAGGCGTTGACGGAAAAGCAGGAGGAAGCCGTCCGGGCGGCGGGCGAGGCCAAGACGGCCCGCTGGTGGCTGTTCGGCTACCTGTTGTTGTACACCGGATGCCGCCGGGGCGAGGCGCTGGCGCTGACGTATCGGGACATCGACCGCAAAGCCGGTGTGATCCACATTGACAAGAAAGTCAACTACGCAACCACAAAGCCGGTTTTGGAAAATCACCTGAAATCGGATAACGGCCTGCGGGATATTCCCCTGCTGCCGCCTCTGGCGGAGGCGCTACCGAAAAACCGGATCGGACTGCTGTTCCCCGGTGGCGATGGGGGCTATATGACGTCCTATGAGATCATGAGAGAGTGGCGGCACTATTGCCGGGACATCGGGCTGAATCAGATCCAACAGGACGAAAACGGCGAAACGGTGGAGACCTTCCCCATCACGCCGCACTGCTTCCGGCATAGCTTTGCGACGATCTGTTATGAGGCGGGGCTTGACCCCAGACAGGCGGCTGGGCTGCTGGGCGATACGCCGGAGGTGGTGGAGGCGGTTTATACCCACCTCAGGCAAGACCGGCGGCAGACGGCAGCCGAAAAGCTGACGGCGTATTTTGACGAGAAACCCGTCTCGCAACTGTGAAGTTACTGTGAAGTTTTTATTCAATTTTTCTACATCAGGTTACATCAAAGTGCAATTCTAAAAAACGCCGGAAGCGTTGAAACTGCGCGGTTTGATGGACTTTTGTGCAGACTGGTGTAATGTGGTGTAGAGGGTGAATAAATAACCGTCTGTTAACACTTTATTGGGATTTCAAGGGGATTTTTGGCTATACTGTGAACGTACTGTGAAGCATGGCGAAAACGGCATAAAAAATCAGCGGCTCGGATGGCTCCGGGCCGCTGTTCTTTTTCGGTTGTCAACGCTCCCAACTGCGCTTTTCAGTGTCCTGCATGGTCTCAATGCCGGGGCGCTGGTGCTTCAGCTCCGCGAACCGGGCAAAGGCTTTCCGGCGCTCCGTGCCGAAATATTTCTCGTCCAAAACGCGCTCCGTTGTGCCGTCCTCATAAGTGCGTACGATCCGCACAAAGTAGATTACCGGCTTGCCTCTGTAACCGGGGTCGCGGGTCAGCTCCAGCCGGTCACGGTATGTGGCAGTCGCAAGGGCGGCGTATCGCTCCGCCAAGGCTGCGCGGTACTCGGTCAGCTGGCCGATCAGCTCGTTACACCGGGCAATCATCCGGGCGGCGCTGTCATCGTGGGCCTTGATACGGTCGGCGGTCAGGACGTCGGGCCGGAGCAGATAGGCGGTCAGCCGTATTTCCGCTTCCCGGCTGGGGTTGCCGTAGCGCTGGAATAGGTCAAGATAGCTCATGGGGCGCTCCCTTCTGCGCCTTCCTTGCGGCGCGGTATGTTTCGTAGACATCGGCGGCGGGAAATTCCTTCATGCAACAGTTCCACTTTGGACGTGGGGTTTTCCGAAGATAAACGATCTCGCCGTCGTCATGATGCAAGTACCACTTTTCAAGGGTCCCGTCGTGGTTGAGTGTGTATCTTGTGGGGGCTGCGGTCGTGGCCATAGTGCTGTCCTTTCTGCCCTCGTTACCTCCGGGGCGGGCGGTGGTGGTTAGTGGGTGGGGCACTGGAACAGGACGCAAAGGCCATTCCTGCGGGCGATCTGATTGATGCGTTCAGCGGTTGATCTGCCAAGAGAAAAGACGGCGATAAAATCCGCGTGGCAGTCATCCGGGGAGAATACCGGCTTGCACTCAACGCCCAGCATTCGAAGGAATGTTACGGTGTCGGCTACTACCATGATCTCGTGGCCTGCTTCTGCGCAGCATTCGCGGTAAAGGTCAACGCCGTATTTGTCGCGGATGGCGTCGAGCTGGTCCACGTCGAAAAGTTCCGTAAAAGGTTCATATCTGTGCGGGGCGGCGAGGTGGGCGGCGATGATCTCGCTTCTGCATGCCCAATATCCGGCTGTTTTCATGGCTCATGCTCCTTTCTGGTGGTGGCGCGCCCCGGTCAAGCCGGGAGCGCGTCGGAGGTGGATTATTTCGTGAATGCTTCATCAATGGTCATTCCATCGTGCAAGCGCTTCCAAAGCGTTCCGTATTTGATGCCGAGGATGTCGGCCCACTCCGGCAGCGTGTGCGTCTCGCCGTTCCAAGAGATTTTCGAAACGTTGCGCTTGTTCCTCTGCTGCTCCGCCATAGTAATCCAGCGGCAGTTTTCCGGGCAATAATTACCGTTTACGTCGATGCGGTCAATAGACAATCCTTCCTGGTATCCGTTTGCAAGTGCCCAATCGCGGAAAGATGGATAATTATTCCGCCATTCGCCGCAAACGCGAATACCTCGCCCCCCATAGTCGGGGTACTGTCTCGCATTTGGATTATAACAGCGGTCCTGCATCCCTTTCCATTTGTGATACAAGAGGCTTTTGCTGCCGCCGTGCTGCGGATGTGTTTCATCATGTAGGCATCCGCAACTACGTTTTGCGCTGTGGCCTTTCCGGGTGAGTTTATTCCCCCACACAAGGCATTTATTTCCGCAATCGCAAAGGCACTCGTAAATAATGCCGCCATCTGGGCCTCGCTGGTCTGTCTGCTGGATCACGGTTAGGCGCCCAAAGCGCCGTCCGGTTAAATCGTGGATATTCATTGTTTAACCCCATTTCCGGGGCGGCTCAGCAGGCCGCCCCGATTTTCTCAAATGCGCTATCTTCACGCCCGCCGCTGAAAATCTGGCTTCCATACTTCCGGCGGATCTCGTCCATTGTGGCCTTGCCACGTCTCCACTTGCGGCCCTCTTCGGGGTGATGCCAATACCATCTTTCCTTGTTCTGGGACCAATGGAAACCGGCGGCTTTCAGCTCGTCCTTGTGGGGCTTCGTATTGCCTCCGCACCACACCCAAGAGCCGACCAACTCAACTTCCAGATCATCAAACTTCATCAGAAAGTCGATGATGTCGCGGAACTCGGCGGCGGTTTCGGTGGTCTGGTGGTACTCGTCCGCGCTGGCGTTGTGCTGCTTCTTCAGCATTTCAAAGAGGGCGTCGTGCTCGGCGTTGATCTGCTGCATGGCCTCAGTGCTGCCGCCCATGTCGGGGTGATACTTCATAGCCAAGCGGCGATACTGCTTTTTCAGCTCGTCCAAGGTCTTTACATTCTCAAAATATTTCATCATGGTGTTATCCTTTCCGGCCTGTCGGCCTGTGGCGTTGTCGTGTTTGCTGTTGTTGGCCTAATCATACGTCATTTCCATGACGCTGTCAAGCAGGCAAAATCAACAATCATTTCCATGACTTTTTGTGCAATTTTGTCATGGACATGATTTGCGGCGATTTTGTATAATGTAGCACAAGAAAGGCGGTGAAACAATGGAGGGAAGGAAACCAGATCGGCGTAATATATGGCAGAAAGAAAATCAAGAGCGCATCGTGGTAATGACGAGTAAAACAGAGCCACCAACCAAGGCCCAAATCAGAGCGGCAGCAGCTGCGGCAGGCCAGAGCGTCAACGCCTGGATCATTGAGGCCATCCGGGACAAGCTGTGAGGGGGTGAGACACGATGTCGAAGCAGCGCAAAGAATCACAGTATAACGAGGCTGGGGAGCTGGTTTATCAGGTCGGCAACAATGGCCCAGCAGGTGACGTTTCAGGCGTCAAAGAACCGGCAAACAAGGCGGAGGCCCAATGCTTCAAGCTGTTGCAGGACAACGGATGGACGCCGACAAAGCGCGGATGGCCGGACTTCTTTTGCATCAAGGGAAACCGGGTTTGTGCAGTCGAGGTGAAGCCGCGAAGCACAACGCCGCTAAAGAAGAACCAGCTTGTAATCATGGGCGAATTATCGGCAAAGGGAATCCCCTGCTTCCTCTGGTCGCCGGATGGAGGCTTTGAGGAAGTCAAGGGAGTAATTCGTAACTGCCTAATCGAATAGCAAAGCAACCCGCCGGGGTGTGGATCTGTTGAGGTTCACGCCTCGGCTTTTCATGTCATAGGGGGGACCATAAGGGGAACCATGGGGGGAAACCTTAAGGAAGGGGGGAAGGAAGGGTTACAGGAGGGGGCGTATTCCCCCTACCCCAGAGAGATAAATATATATTTCTTACGGGGGTGTTATATATATACTCTACCGAGAGAGTAGCGGAAGAAGGAGAGCCAGCGAATAAAAAACGCGAGAGAACGAGAGAAAACAGGAGTAAAACGGAGCATTTGCGAGGTATTCGGAGCTATTGCGAGATTGGGGAAATTGCCCTTTTCCGGCGAGATTTAAGGGGCTATTAAATATTTCCGTTGTGGCTGATGGGCTTCGGCTGTTGCTGTGTCGATTCTGTGTATTTCCTCTTTCGGTCGGGCTATTCCGATCACGGCTCTGGCTGGGGGCTGATTCCATCAGGACGGGCCGAGGCTTCACCGGCTGGGGGTCAGGGGTCCAGAGGTAGAGACCAGAGAGCAGGGGGTTAGGGGGGTAGCGGAAAAACAGGGGGTGTCTCTCGCGCGTGGTATAGGGCTATATGCACACATCCCCTCTCCCCCTCCAAGAACTTTCATGTCAGCTGCGGGGAGCTATGCCGGTGCTCCCTCTGGGGGGGGTGGAGGAAAAAGGGGGCGGGGGATTTTATGTAGAACATTACGAAAATAACTGAAACATCTTGTGTCCACTTGACGAAATATGCTTGAATGAAGTTGGCGGAACAGAATCCGCCTGCCTCCTATGTCAGACGCCAGTTTTCACCTTCAGTTCCTTTCCTGTTGCCCGGTGGGTCCGAACAGCCCACCGGAGCATGGTTTCGTAGCTCAGTTGGTAGAGCACCGCACCCGGAGGTATGCGCAGGTTCAAGTCCTGCCGAAACCACCAGAATTTTTTGTGAGAGGGGGCCGGGGCATGGCTTATCAGAAGAAAAATCCCACTGCGGAAGAGCGCAAGGCGCACATGGACAACATGAACAAGAAGGCCGCCGCGGCCCACAGGAAACAGACGATTGAGAGGATCAAGGCGTTCCTGAAGCAGTCCGAGGAATACTTTGACGTGCAGGACCGGCTGGAGCAGGCATACAGCGAGGCGGGCCTTGCCAATGCGATGCGATGGACGGTTCAGCGGCTTCAGGGGTATTACGACTACAACGATGGCCGGGAGGCCGAAGTGGTCGAAGCGCAGGTGGAAGCCTTTGAAGCGGGCAATGAGGAAATCACCGATCCCCGCTGCGTCATGAGCTATTACGTGCGGCTGGCCTATCAGCGGATTCAGGAGCAGATCGACACCAGCCCCATCTACCAGGAAAAGGGCATGGTGACGCGAGGCATTTTCCTGAACAAGCAGAAGCGTCTGGGCGGCTATCAGGACAAGCAGGAGACCCGCCAGGACATCAGCGTGAACGTGACCTTTGGGGACGGCGTGGATGCAAGCGACTTCAAGTGAGGAGGCGGCGAGGTGAACGGCCTGATTTTGGTTTTATTCCTGATCTGCGGTGCGGCCAGCATAGGCGCTGCCGTATGCGCAGTGCTGATCCTGCGGCTGCTGCGGGAGATCAAAGCCCCCTCCCCCACGGAACCGGAAAAGTCGGAGGCGGAAGAGCCTACGGACCGGCAGAAAAGCGTGGAGCAGGGCATTGATAACCTGATGACCTACGACCTGAACACCATGAAAGCCAGCCTGAAAGGGCGGGAGGTGTGATATGGCGGTTACGGTACAGCAGATTTTTGACATCGCCATCCACCTGATGGATTCCCAGAACGAATCCACCGGCTCCACGGATACGGCGGACACCAAGGAGTACAAGCTGCGGACCGTTTCCCTGCTGAACAGCGTTTTAGACCGGGCGTTTCCGTACAGCGACAACTACCGGGAGGCACTGGAAGCGGCGGGCGGCAAGCGGCCTATCTGCCCAAAGGTGACGGAGATGGCGGACGAGGTGGCGCTGGATGAGCGGATCTGCACCGGGGCGTTGCCCTACGGATTGGCAGGTCTGCTGCTGCTGGAGGAGGACCCCAGCAGAGCCAACTTCCTGTGGCAGACGTTTCTGGAACAGCTGGAGCTGTGCCGCCAGAGCCTGCCCAGCGTGATCGGCGATGTGGAAAACCTCTACGGCGGCATTGAACACGGGGAGTTTGGAGCATGGTGGTAGATGGGAAGTGGGTCTACCGCTGCCCTATCTGCGGGAAAGCGCTTCAGCACATCGAACCTGGCAGCGTGATCTACAACACGCCAATTTACTGCCGAAGATGCAAGGTGAGCCACTACCCTACCATTTTTGAGGGGCGGGAGCTGGATACAGACGTCCCCTTCCCCATCACACATGTACAGACGGAGGAATGACAATGAAAATGAAAACCTACATCGGCACGAAAATCATTGAGGCAGCCCCTGCTATTCGCATGGGTGGGAAGGTCTATGACGCAAACGAGCTCATCCCCAGAAGCATGGAGCTTGTGGAAGAGGGTTACAAGGTTCGCTACCAGGACGGCTACGAGAGTTGGAGCCCAAAGGCTGTGTTCGAGGAAGCGTACCGCCCCATCGACGGCATGAACTTCGGTTTGGCTATCGAGGCTATGAAGAAGGGCAAGAAATGCAGGCGGGCAGGCTGGAACGGGAAAAACCAGCACATCGAATTGGCATCAGCCATCAGCTATACGAGCCCGGAGGGCGTGATTGTCAACGCAGAACACGATGCTATTGGCAACAAAGCCATTGCTTTCTGCGGCACTTCCGGCATCCAAATGGGATGGTTGGCAAGTCAGGCGGATATGCTGGCTGATGACTGGGAGATTGTGGAATAATTTTCCAGTAAACTGAATAAACGAGAGCCCAACGAGGCCATGAGAACGGCGAAAGCCGTTTCTTGTGGTCTCGTTTTTGTTTTGTCAGCAAAGCCAGACCAGGCTTTGAAAATACAAAGATCCGGCCAGACCAGGCCGGGGAAAGAGGCCAATATGGACGAAAACATGAACCAGATCCCCGAACAGGAGCCCGAAACTACGGACGCCTTTTTGGACGATTGGGACGGCGGCGCGGAGATGACGGCAGACCAGCCGGAAGAGACCGCAGAGCCGGTGGAGACTGGCGAGGAAACGCCTGTCGAGGACCCAAGTGAGAGCGCAGAGACGCCGGAAGAGGGCACTGAGCCTCCCGCAGATGCGGAACAGGCAGCCCAGACGCAGCAGACCGAGGCGGAGACCGTGGACGCACGGCCCCAGACATGGGAACTGCGGCACATGGGCGAGGTGCGGCAGGCCAACGAAGCGGAAATGGTGGCACTGGCCCAGAAGGGCATGGACTATGACCGCATCCGCAGCCAGTATGACGAGTTTAAGCCTGTGATGGAGATGGTCAACCGCTTTGCAAACCAGCAGGGGTTGAACACCAAGGACTACATTTCCATGCTCCGGGCGCAGGCAAAGCAGGCCGAGGGCCTGAGTGAAGCGGACGCGCGGCGCTCCGTGGAGCTTGAGGACCGGGAGGCCGTTGTGGCCGCCGCAGAAGCAGAGCGGCAGGCCCAGCAGGACGCTATGGCGCAGGCCCAGCGGGCCGAGGCCGAGGCGGCAAGCCGCCGACAGGCGGACATTCAGGAATTTCAACAGACATTCCCCGAGGCAGCAAAGGACCCCAACAGCATCCCGCCCCAAGTCTGGGCAGATGTGCGGAACGGCTCTTCTCTGGTCGCCGCCTACGCCCGGTACGCCGTGCAGCAGGCGCGGCAGGACGCGGCAGCCGCCCAGCGTGAGGCGGCTTCCGTACAGCAGAACCAGCGGAACGCGGAGCGCTCCACCGGCAGCATGAGAAGCGCCGGGGACAGCTCCAAGACGCGGGACGATTTCGGAGACGCCTTTGACAGTGCCATGTAACGGCACTTTTGCCTATGGGGAAACCGGACGAAAGAGAGGTTTTTACCTATGGCTATCAACTACGCAACTAAGTACGCAACCAAGATCGCGGAGCGCTTCAAGAAAGCCTCCATCACCGCCGATGACTGCGGCAACAGCTATTCCTGGCTGAATCCCTACAGCCGCACCATCCGCATCGGCAGCGTGAACACCGTGCCTGAGACCCAGTACACTCGCAGCGGCTCCAACCGCTTTGGCGAGGTCCATGATGTGGGCGACACCCTTCAGGAGATGACCTGCGAACAGCAGCCCGCCTTCTCCTTCACCATCGACGCGCTGGACCAGACCGATCAGGCCATCCAGAAGTCCGCAGGCAGCGCTCTGCGGCGTCAGCTGGACGAGGTGACCATCCCCGGCATGGACAAGCACCGCATCAAGAAGTGGATCATGGGCGCGAACATCGCCGTCAAGGAGGCTACCGCCCCCACCAAGGCCACCATCGGCGGTCTTATCATCGACCTGAACGCGAAGATGACCGACGCACTGGTGCCTCTGGAGGGCCGCACCCTCTACATCGCCACCGAGTACTACAAGCTGCTCAAGCAGATGCCCGATTATATCGGCGTGGACGCTCTGGGCAAGGAGGCTCTGGCAAAGGGCGTTGTGGGCGAGTTCGACGGCTGCCGCGTGAAGCCCATCCCCACCAGCTACATGCCCGCCGGTGTGTACTTCTTCATCAAGCACAAGGGCTGCACCGTGGACCCTGTGAAGCTCCAGAAGTACAACATCCTGACCGAGGTGCAGGGCTATTCCGGCCCCGTGGTGCAGGGCGTGACCTACTATGACAGCTTCGTGCTGGGCGCCAAGGGCGACGGCGTGGCTGTCTGCGGCAATGCTGCGGTTCTGGCGGCACCCGGCCTGTCTATCAGCGGCCATGCCGTGACCATCGCCACCGCTGCCGGTGTGGTGTTCAAGTACACCACCGACGGCACCAACCCCCGCTACTCCACTACCGCCCAGACCTACACTGCTCCTGTGACCCTGACCGCCGGTCAGACCCTGCGGGCTGTGGGCACCAAGGACGGCTGTGTGGGCATCGAGGGCACCAAGGATTACGAGTGATCTCATGGGAGGGGGCTTCGGCCCCTTCCCGCCTATATGGACGGAGCGGGTGCATGAACCCGGCCCGTCCGCCAGATATAAGGAGCGGTTATGCCTCGATATAAACAGACAGCAGGCGGAACGGTACAGGTGGATTTGGGGACGCTGAACCCCAAACAGAAGCAGTTCTGCCAGTCCCGGAGCCGGTACACGGCTTACGGCGGTGCCAGAGGCGGCGGCAAGACACACGTTCTGCTGCGGAAGGCAGCAGGCGGCGCGCTCACTTACCCCGGCATCAAGATCCTGATCGTGCGCCGGGAGTACCCGGAATTGGAGCAGAACATCATCCTGCCCATGCAAAAGCTGATCCCGTCGGAGGTGGGCAGCTACAACGGCAGTATGCGGATGATGTTCTTCTGCAACGGCAGCATTATCAAGTTCGGCCACTACGGCGCGGGAGACGATCAGGAATACCAGGGCCTTGAGTTTGACTGGATCTTCATGGAGGAGGCCACTCAGTTCTCGGAATCCCAGTTCCGCACACTGGGCGCGTGCTTGCGAGGTGCGACCAAGTTCCCTCGGCGGATGTACCTGACCTGCAACCCCGGCGGCATCGGCCACCTGTGGGTAAAGCGGCTGTTCGTGGACCGGGAATACCGGGAGGGGGAAAAGGCCAAGGATTACACCTTTATCCCCGCTACGGTGGACGATAACCCCCAGCTTTTGGAGGCGTCCCCGGAGTACAAGCAAATGCTGGACCTGCTGCCGGAGGATGTGCGGCGGGCGTGGCGTTACGGTGACTGGAACGCCATGGCAGGCACGTTCTTCCCGGAGTTCCGCAAAGAAACCCATGTGATCGCACCTTTTGTACGGGTGCCCCGGGAGTGGAAGAAATACCGGGCGTTCGACTACGGCCTTGATATGTTCGCCTGCCTTTGGGTGGCGGTGGACTTTGAGGGGCGGGCCTATGTGTACCGGGAGGTACAGCAAAGCGGCTTGATCGTCAGCGAAGCGGCAAAGCTGGCAAATGCCCTAACCCCGCCGGAAGAACACATTGAGTTTACCATTGCCCCGCCGGATATGTGGAACCGGCAGAAGGACAGCGGGCGGAGCATGGCGGAGATCTTCGCACAGTACGGGTTAGGACTGCTGAAAGCCAGCAACAACCGCGTTCAAGGATGGATGGCCGTCAAGGAGCTGCTGAAGCCCATGAAGAGCGACACGGACCGGCCCGGACTGCTGGTGACGGAAAATTGCGTGGGCCTGATCCGCAATCTGCCCTCCATCCAGCATGACGAGAAAAACCCCTCGGACTGCGCCACGGAGCCCCACGAGATCACCCATATCTGCGACGCTGCCCGGTATTTCTGTGTCACCCGCGTTCTGGGCGCGCAGAAAACCGTGGAAAAGATCGTGGACGATTTCGATGAGGGCGAGGACTACGATGACGTAATGACGGGCGGGGAAATGACCGCCGGTTATCTATCCTACGGATAAAGGAGGCCCAGACGATGGCTCAAATCACATCCAGCAACGATATTCAGGTGTTGAAGATCCGCCAGTTTTTGGGCCTGAACGAGAACCCGGACGGGGATACCAAGATCAAGAACGGCGAAATGAGCAAGATGCGGAACTTCCGTGTAACGCGGGAGAAGCACTTGCAGCTGCGCCCCGGCACTAAGACGGTCCTGAACCTGAAAACGGCATGGGACGCATGGTGTGCGGAGAGCGGCCACACGGCCCCCACAGCAAACCCGGTTTTCTCCGGCGCGTGGGAGGGCGTGGTAGACAGCAAGCAGCGGACCCTTGCCGCCTTCGGCGGGCTGATCTTCTCCCTGGACCCGGCAGCGGCAACAACCAAGGTTGTGGGCCAGTGTACGCAGGACCAGACCTCGTTCTTCGGGTTTTCCAACAAGGTTTACCTGCTGAACGGCCATGAATACATGAGCTGGGACGGCAAGGAAAACAGCAGCTTTGCGGCGGTGGAGGGCTATATCCCCACGGTGATGAACGCAACTACGCCTGCGGGCGGTGGGTTCCTGCTGGAAAACGTGAACCGGCTGACGGGCAAGCGGAAGGTGCTGTATTCCCCCGACGGCAAGGAGACGGTTTTCCACATCCCGGAAAAGACGGTGGACGAGATCATCTCCGTGAAGATCGGAGACAAGGCGCAGACCTTTACCCCCGACCTGAAGGCACGGACTTTCACCATCACCCCTGCTCCAGCCGCCGGTGTCAACACGCTGGAGCTGATTTACCGCAGCGGCAACGGAGAGCGGGCGCAGGTAACGGGGATGCGCTTCTCCGAGCTTTACAACGGCCAGACGGACAGCCGCGTGTTTCTATACGGAGACGGCACCAACAAGACCATTTACTCCGGCATTGATTCCGCCACTGGCAAGCCTTCGGCGGAATACTTCCCGGATCTGTACGAGGCGGAGGTGGGCGAGGCCAACACGCCTATCACCGGCATGGTGCGCCATTACGCACGGCTGGTGGTATTCAAGCAGGACGCTACCTACTCCATGAGCTATTCCACGCTGGTAACGGCTACGGACGTCACCACGGCGGCGTTTTACGTGACCCCTGTCAACCGGCAGTTCGGCAACAAGGCTCCGGGTCAGGTGGACATTCTGGAGAACAACCCCCTTACTCTGGACGATCAGGCGGTGTACCGGTGGCGGAGCGTATCCACCAGCGGCAATATCACCTTTGACGAGCGGAACGCGGAACGGATCTCCGACCGGGTAGAAGTGACGCTGCAAGGCTTTGATATGGCAGAGACCCGGACCTTCAACCGGAAATCGGCACAGGAATACTGGTGGATGTACGGAGACAAGGCGCTGATCCTGAACTACGGCGCGGACGCATGGTATCTCTACACCGGATTGAGCTTCCGGGCCATGGTGGAGGTGGGGCTGGAGACCTACGGCTTTCGGCCTGACGGCGGCGTGGTGCATCTTTCCCGGCAGTACCGGAACGATGACGGCAAGGACATTGACGCCTACGCCGCTACCGGCTCCATGGATTTTGACCGGGACTGGGTGCTGAAATACAGCCCGCTTATTTTCGTGGCAATCCAGCCGGAGAGCAACGCGCGGGTGCATGTGACGGTGGAGACCAACCGCCGCAGCGACTACCCGGAGAAAATCGTGTCCTCCGGCCTTGCCACCTTTGCCCATGCGGACTTCGCCCACTGGTCTTTCGGCACCAACCGAAAGCCGCAGGTACGGCGGGTGAAGATGAAGGTGAAGAAGGCCACCTTCTACAAGCTGGTATTCAAGAGCAAATCGGCATCGTCTACCGCAACGGTTCTGGAGACGGACGTGCAGCTCCGCTATACCGGAAATGTGAAATAAAGGGGTGAACCCATGAGCAAACAGACGATGACCCCTGAGCGGGTCGGCAAGGAATACAACGCGGGCATCAGCTTCAACAGCGGCATTGACCTCTATGACTGCGTGGAAACCAACGAAAATTTCTTCATTGGTAAGCAGTGGGAGGGTGTGCAGAGCAACGGCCTCCCCACCCCCGTATTTAACTTTCTGAAACGAGTGGTGCTGTTCTCCGTGGCGAATATCTCCACGGACAACCTGAAACTATGGGCGCGGGCCATGTCCTCCAGCGGAGAGCGGAATACACAGACTTTGGAGCTGGTGGCCGACATTCTCAACGATCAGTTTGCGTCCATCTTCGAGCACAACAGCATCGGCGGGCGCATCCGGGAGTATACCCGCAATGCCGCTGTGGACGGTGACGGCTGTATGTATACCTACTGGGACGATACGGCGGAGACCGGGCAGGCCAGCAAGGGCGCCATCCGCACAGAGGTTCTGATGAACACGCAGGTTTTGTTCGGCAATCCCAACAACCGGGACGTGCAGAGCCAGCCCTACATCATTCTGGAACGGCGGATGCTGCTGAGTGAAGCCCGGAAGCGAGCCAAGCGGTACGGCAAGGACCCGGACGAGATCCAGCCGGACAACAAGGACTGCGGAAACAACTACATGGATTCCATGAGCGGCAGCGGGAACAAGGTGACGGTGCTGCTCCGGCTGTGGAAGGATGACGAGACCGGCACCGTCCACGCCTACGAGTGCACCCGGCAAGCGGAGATCCGGGGCGATCTGGACCTCGGCATCAAGCTGTATCCCCTGACGTGGATGAACTGGGACTATGTGCAGGACTGCTATCACGGACAGGCGATGATTACCGGTCTGCTGCCCAACCAGATCTTTGTGAATAAGCTGTTTGCCATGTCCATGATCTCCCTCATGACACTGGCCTATCCGAAGGTGGTATATGATTCCACCAAGGTAGCCAAATGGACCAACAAGATCGGCGGGGCTATCCCGGTAAACGGAAGCGTGGAGGGCGTGGCGAAGATCATTGACCCGGCCAGCATCTCCCCCCAGATCAGCCAGTTTATCGACATTGCCATCAGCTACACGCAGAAGTTCCTCGGCGCATCGGACGTGGCGCTGGGCGATACCCGGCCGGACAACACCTCCGCCATTATCGCCTTGCAGCGGGCGGCGGCAACGCCTATGGAGCTGACGAAGCAGAACCTTTTGCAGAGTATTGAGGATCTTGGCCGCATCTACATGGAGTTCATGGGCGAATACTACGGAGAGCGGTATGTGGAGATCTCCAACCCCTATGACAGCAGCAAATTGGTGGTTCCCTTTGACTTCTCCATCCTGAAGGAGATTCCCTTCACCATCGGACTGGATGCGGGCGCGGCTTCCTACTGGAGCGAAATCGCCGCCATGCAGACCCTTGATAACCTGCTGATGCAGGGCAAGATCTCCACGGTGGAGTATCTGAAGCGTCTGCCTGCTGGACAGATCACCGACAAGGAGGCGCTGATCCAAGCCCTCCAGCAGCAGGAACGTGCCATGATGGGTGGTCAGCCGGGAGCAGAGGGCGAACAGCCTGTTACCGAAGAGGAAGCCATCCCCATTCGGGGCGGGGCCGGATATGGCCAGTTGCAACGGAAAATCAACGAGACCGGCGAAGTGCCGAAAACGGAGGTGTAACCTGTGGCGATTGAGAAATTCAACAAAAACATGGCGATCATTGCGGCATTGGACGATGAGCCTAATGACGTGGGCGGGATGACCTCTGCCGAGCTGAAAAACAAGTTCGACGAAGGCGGCAAGGCCCTTCAGACCTACATGAACGAGACCCTGATCCCGGCGCTGGAAAATCTGGGCGTGGAAACGGCGGTGCTGCTGCCGCAGAACAAGGCCGGATTCAAGTACATCCGGCTGAACAGCGATAAGGTGCTGGAGGTCAGCACGGACGGCGATACCTGGCAGGCAACCGGTTCTTCTGGCCACCTGATTATCGGCCCGGACGGACAGGCCCTCCCCCAGCGGAGCCGGATGCAGTTCACCAACGGCACGGTGACAGACCAGAACGGCGTGACCGTTGTGGCCGGCATCAAGGGCGATACCGGCGCAACCGGCGCAACTGGCGCACAAGGGCCGCAGGGTATCCAGGGCGTGAAAGGCGACCGGGGCCAGGTGCTTGTTCCCAGCATCAACGATGACGGCGTAATCTCGTGGAGCATTCAGGAGCCTACTACCACGGTTCCGGCCAGCCGGAACATCCGAGGCCCGCAGGGTATTCAGGGGATTCAGGGTCCCCAAGGTCTGCAAGGGCCTGCCGGAGCTACCGGTGCACAGGGTATTCAGGGGCCTATCGGTGCCCAAGGCCCCAAAGGTAACGATGGCGCCGATGGCCGCAGCTTCACGATCAAAGCTATGTATGCTTCTTTGGCGGAGCTGAACGCCGCGCATCCGACCGGTGCAGAGGGGGACGCATACGCTGTTGGTACAGCAGAGAGCAATACCATCTACAACTGGGATGTAGACCGAAAATTATGGAGCAATATCGGCCCAATCAGAGGTCCGCAGGGTGAACAGGGAATTCAGGGCGAACAGGGAATTCAGGGTATTCAGGGCACGCAAGGTCCGCAGGGCGTCCAGGGCACGCAAGGTCCGCAAGGCGAGCAGGGAATTCAAGGGCCGGAAGGCCCACAAGGGCCAAGAGGATACCCCGCCAACATCAATGGTAAGACGCCGGATGACGCTGGCAACATCACTCTGAACGCCGGGGACATTTCCGGTTCCGTCCGCTACGACGCGGCGCAGACGCTCAGTGACGAGCAGAAGGCGCAGGCCCGTACGAATATCAACGCCGCTCCTGGCGGTTTTGGGTGGGGCGACACCTTAAAAGGTGTACTCGCATCCGATAGTGAAGATACCTATGAAACATACTGTGGCAAGCTTGATGCGTTACTTGCCGATATGCCAGACGGAACATCACAACTTATTTATACACGTGGCCCAGCTTCAACGGGCCAATATTCTGGGGCCGGGAATATCGTTGCCGTTCTATCAAAACTATTAGGTACAAGCGCATCACTGATTGGCATTTCGCCCGAACCGAGAGGCACTACCAATGGATTGTGGCGAATGTTAAAGGATAATGGGGTGTGGCGGCCAGTCGAATGGAGTAATCCTCCCATGGAACTGGGCGTAGAGTACCGCACAACTGAGCGGTATCTGGGCAAGCCGGTTTATGTCAAGACGGTGGATTGTGGCACCCCTCAAACAAATACGACATGGGCAACGCCCCACGGAATATCTGGGGTTAAGAATTTTATTTCAGCGACAGCGCAGTCAGGCGTTTATATCGCCAATGGCATTTTCAAGGGTTCAGAGGGTTTAGGTGGGGATAGCATAACTATAGCGACAGACCCAACAAATATTCATATCTCAACATATGGGTACTGGACAACCTCGGAGCATGCTATCGCCTTGCTCAAATACACCAAGACCACTGACTGACCATGGACTATTGCGTGATATGCGGAGCCATTGTGCCGGAGGGACGGTGGGTTTGCCCAATCTGCGAGAGACAATGGCCTGAATTTTAACCCGCACGAAACCAAGTCGGACTTTTGACTTGCACGAAAGCAAGTCGGATTTAATTTGAAACGGTTGCACAGACAACCGCAAAATTGAAAGGAGAAACACTATGGAGAAGAAGTTTGCCGAGATCATCAACGAGGGCTGCAAGAGTGGCAAAACCATCGAGGCCATCAATGCCGAGCTGAAAGCGGCGGGTGCCAACTTCCACCTGAATCCCGACGGCTCCGTGGCCGGTTGGACCGAGGCGGAAATGGCCGAGGGCTTCATCCCTGCGGAGACCGAACCCGCCGACGTGCGCCATCTGCATGACTATATGCGGTACGATGTCACGAAGGCCGGTCAGACCGTGCGGGTGGAAACCCCGGAGGGCACCTACGATATTACGTGGGACGAGGGCGGTCATCCTGAGAAGGCCGTGCGCGTGTGACCACCAAAAGGAGGTACACTATGAACGCTTTACACATCAAAAATACGGTGTTGGCGGTGCTGGCTGCGACCGGCTCTGCCATCGCGCAGGCTCTGGGGGGCTGGGATATGGCGCTGAAAGTGCTGATCTGTTTCATGGTGCTGGACTACGCCACCGGCTGGATGGTAGCGGCCATCTGGCATAAGTCCAGCAAGAGCGGCACCGGGGCGCTGAGTTCCGACGCCGGGTTCAAGGGGTTGGCGAAGAAGTGCGTCATGCTGGCGCTGGTATGGATGGGGGCATTATTGGATCAGGCCACATCCAGCGACTTTGCCCGTGACGCAGTGTGTATGTTTTTCATCGCAAACGAGGGCCTGTCGATTTTGGAGAATACCGCCATTATGGGGGTCCCCTACCCCGCCTTCATCAAGAATATGCTGGACGCCATTCGTCAGGCCAGCGATCAGGGGAAACAGAATACGGAGGCTCACACATGAGCACGAGAGCGGGCACTGTCCCGCTCTCCGATCTCCAATTTTTGAAGATCTATTTCAACCGGAAGCGTCTCCGCTCCACCACGGCCAACCTGAAGAAGATGCTGGCGGAGGCGGGCGGGGACGCTATCTGCAATGGCTCCATTTTCCTGCGGAACCAGACACCGGCCTGCCATTTGAAGGCAGACGGTAAGGTTTACAAGGCCCCCAATTACCGGGCATGGGCCATCAGCTGGAACACCCCGGCGGACTTCGGCGTGAAAACCGTGCCCAATGGAGACCGGAATTACATGGAGTGCGTTCACCTCATCATCGGTGGGAAGAAGATCAGCCCCATCCATTGCGGAGCGGATATGAAGTACCGCGCTCCCCGGACGGCCATCGGCACCAAGAACGGGCGATTCGCCTACTATGTGAGCAAGGACCGGCGGACGCCGGAACAGCTCCGTGACCTGCTGGCCGCGTCCGGCTGGGACAACGCCATTATGATGGACGGCGGCGGGTCTACTTGCTTCATGGACAAGAACGGCAAGGGCTTTACCGGGGACGGGCGGGTAATCCCGTTCTTCCTCGTGTGGAAAAAGAAAAGCGGGGATGCGTGTGAGCCGGAAGGAGAGAAACCTATGGTAGAGATCAACGCCTATTCCAAGGCGAAGGACGGCAACAAGAAGCTGTCCACCCATTTTAAAGTGAAAGAATTTGCCAGCAAGGACGGCTCCGATGCCGTACTGGTGGCGCCCCGGCTGGTGATGGTGCTGCAAAGCATCCGCAGTCACTTTTGCGCGGCTGTGACCATCAACAGTGGTTATCGTACACCCCAGTACAATACCAAGGTCGGCGGCGTGGCCCACAGCCAGCACTGCTACGGAACGGCGGCGGACATTACCGTGCGGGGGCAGAAGCCAGCAGCGGTGGCAGCCTACGCCAGACAGCTGATGCCAGACTGGGGCGGCGTGGGGGTTTATGACAGCTTTTGTCATATCGACGTGAGAGAGGCCAAGGCCGACTGGAACGGCTGATATTTGAAAGGAGGGCCAGGAGATGGCCGGATATTACGATAAAAACAAGGACTACTCCAAGGAGCTTCAACGGACGGACCTCTCCGCCTCCGAACGGGACAGGCTGACCCAGGAGCGTCAGAACAAGATCGACGATAAGTACGGCGGCAAGGAGCCGAATATGATCGGCTCCGACAAGACGTACAGCCAGACCTACGGTGGGTCCGGCAACCGGCGGGACAATGGCAGTTCCGGCGGCAGCTCTCAGGGGACCTTCGGCGGGGTTTCTTATACCCGCAATGACAATGGCGGCGGCATCTATGGGATGCCCTCCAGCAACTCCGAGGTAAAGAATTACAAGCAGGGCGGCGTGACCTATCAGGTAGGCGCGGACATGAGCCGACGTCAGGATCTGGCAGGCCGTGCGCAGGTGTCCAACGGCTATACCGTGTTTTATGACGATGACGGCTACGCCTACAAAGCCGTGAAGGGTGTGGCGGACTACACCCCCCATCAGGACATTAACGCTGGGAACGGCAGTTACGGCAAAAGCGGCGCGTGGACGGACAACGAGATGCTGTCTGCACTGGACCGCTCCAAAATTCAGGACATCCGCAACCGGCTCCAGCGGGGTGAGATCACCGGCGATCAGGCGAACCAGGCGGCAAACGCCATCCGGGCGGGCTACGGCTACACCATCGACAAGAACGGCTATGTGACGGACAGCGGCGCCCTTTCCTCTGTGAACGATCTGCGGCGGCGGCTGGGGCTTGACAACAGCCCGGAAAGCGCGGAGCTGGCCTACTACCGGTATCTCATGGGAACGGACACTTCCCCCTCCGCACAGGCCAACGGCAAGGTGCAGTCTTTCGGGGACTATCTGGCGGCGAATGGCGGCGTACAGGCCGGGACACCCGGCTACGGGACACCGGCATACGGCCAGCAGCGGGTCACGGACATCAACGCGGGCGGCACCCCGGCGAGCAATTTCACGGCGCAGACCGGCACGAGCTTTGACATCGGAGACGGCAGTGACTACCTGAAGGAGCTGTACGCCAAGAAGGTGGCGGCAGAGCTGGCGGCGCTGAAATCCGCCTACGAGCAGAACACCGCCACGCTGGATGCCAGCCGTGCGCAGATCGCGCCGGTATATGACATTGCCCGGAACAGCGCGGCCAACCAGAACGCCCTGAGCCGTGGCGCGTTTCAGGAGATGGCGGTGGCGAACGGCCTGAACACCGGCACCACCGGGCAGGCGGCGCTGGCACAGGACGTTGTGCTCCAGCAGAACCTTTCCGAGATCGACCGAGAGCAGGCGGAAAAGACGGCGGCTATCGACCTACAGCGGAGCCAGCTTGACACGGAGTACCGGAACGCCATTGCCAAGGCAGAGGCCACAGGAGACGCGGAGCTGGCAAACGCCCTGTATGAGGAATACGTCCGGCAGCAGAATCTCTACGCCAAGTACGGCGGGCAGACCGGCGGCTCCGGTTCTGGCAGATCCGGCGGCAGTACCGTGGTAAAGCCGACGCTGACCGCCAGTCAGGTGCAGTCCGCCCTGAAAAACGGCATCGTGACGGACGATGTGATCTCCGCCTTTGATTACTACTACGGGCAGGGGGCCTATGATTCCCTGTACGGCACCGGCAGGTTGACGGCGGGAACAACCGGCACTGCCAAAACCGGCAGCAGCAGCACCGGCAAAAAGAAGGGCAGCTATTCCAACGGCTCCCTGACCAATGAGCAGGTAAAGCAGCTCCAGAAATACTACGGCGTGTCCCAGGACGGCAAGTGGGGGGCCAACTCCAAGAAGGCCGCAGGCGGCCTGACGGCTGACCAGGCATGGGCGAAGTATCAGGGCGGCAAAAGTGGCAAGTATGAAAACGTCGGCAACCTTGCTGCATGGGCGTCCGGCCTGAATACGGACCTGAAGAACGGCAACACCGAAAAGGTGGGCCGGTGGCTGGATAACAACTGGTCTAAGCTGACGGCAGAGCAGCAGCGTCGAATCAACGCAGAAGTTTTGAAGCCTTACGGCATTGTTTACAAGGGGTGACAGTATGGGTAAGCTGGTGTATATCAAAACCGGGCAGGCTGTGACCGGCGGGCAGAGCGCTCCGTCATCCGGGCGGGGTCTGGTGCACTTAGACGGTACGCCGGTTGAGCGGAAGAGAGGGACCCAACCCGCCAAGGCCAAGAATACGAAGGCCGTTACGCCGTCTGTCTCCCCCCGGCCTATGGAGAACGCCAGCACCGGGAACAGCCGCCCCAATAGCCGCCTGCTGGCAGACGTGCGGACCGGCGGCACCACGCCCCCCTCTCTGGACAACGGGCGCGTGGGGAAGGTGATCTCCGGTGCAGCGAAGTCCACCGGCTCCGCCTACGCAAATCTGGGCGGTGTACTGGCGGAGGGGGCCGGGAAGCTGAATACCCGGATCGCCAACCAGAACGCTGGGGATTCCCTGCAAAGCGACCATGACGCGGTAAAGCGGTACGAGAAGATGCTCCGGGATGTGAAGTGGGCCAACGGCAAGGCCATGACGGCGGCGGACGTGAAGCAGGTGCAGAGCTACCTTGCCAGCGCCAAGCGGCGGATCGCGGCCCATGAGGGCTACACCAAAGCGGTGGAGCGGTCCGACAAGGCAGTGGCGGACAAGGCGTATCAGAAGGCGGACCGTCTGTCCCAAAGCTCCGCTGCGGACGTGGCACAGGCCAAGGAAGGGCTGGGGCCGGTGGGCCAGTTCGCCGTGGATCTGGGCGTGCAGGGTGTGCAGATGGCGGGGGACGTGGCAGCCAGCGCCGTGATCCCCGGTGCCGGTCTTGCCCTGATGACGGCCCGTTCCGCCGGGAGCAGCGCCCAGCGGGCCAGACAGGCCGGGGCCACCTATGGTCAGCAGCTTGCCTACGGACTGGGCAGCGGCGCTTTGAGCCTTGCCACGGAGAAGATCAGCAACGTGGCAAGCCCCTTCAAGAAGGCGTTCGGCGGCGGCGTTCTGGACAACGCCATCAGCGGTGCGCTTGCCAAGATGAACAACAGCACGGCGGGCCGTGTGGCCCTCTCCATGATCTCCGAGGGCGGCGAAGAATTTATCGAGGATATTTTCCAGCCCGTTTTGCAGCGGGCCACCTATGACCCCTCTGCCCGGTTCGATCTCAGCGAGGCGCTGTATGACGCGGCGGTGGGCGCGGCCATGGGCGGTATCGGCGCAGGTGTTGACGTCATTCGACAGCGTGGAAGCAGTCAGGCGGACGCACAGCTTACGCAGGAGGCAAGCCCGGAGGTGCGGGAGGGTACTTATACCCCCGCCCCCGCAAACGCCGCAGAGGGCGCGCAAAACGCCGCCCCCGGTGTGGAGACGGCGGGCAGGCTGACGAGCACAGACAATATGCTGCGGTATCGAAGCGATATTGACAAGGTTTTTTCGGGAGACTATCCAAGCGGCAAATTGCTGTCTGTTGGGGACACGCCGGAGCTTTTGACCCGTTACGGGGCAAACCCGCTTCCGATGACAATGACGCAAGATGCAGCTTATAAAATCGCATATCCGGAAGGGTATATGGGTGGCAAACATAATTTGGGTATGTCTGTTCTAAAGCAGCTTCCCTATCAAATCGAAAACCCAGTTGCGATTTTGAAGTCGAACACACAGCCAAGCAGCATTGTGCTGCTGACCGCGTGGAAAGACGGCGACAAGAGCATTATTGTCCCGCTGCATCTGGACAAGCAGGGAGCAATCAGTGTGGAAAATAGAATTGCCAGCGCTTACCAGACAGGCCACATGCAAAGCTATCTTGGAGAAGCGGACAACAATGTGCTCTACACAAAAAACAACGAGGACGTCCATCAACTTCTTTCCAATGGGGTACAATTCCCCAAGGCGATGGCTGATGACATCCTCGCTAAGAACAATATATCACAGGCAGAAGCAAAAAGCAACCGGGATATTCTCTCTGAGGTTCTGTTTGGGAAGAAACGGGCGGATATGGATGCCATGACGCCGGAGCAGCAAAACGCCATATATCAGGCCAATGAAGCCGGAACCGTTGGCATGGACGCCACCGGCAAGGTGTTCCAGATCGACCCGGAGCAGCACATTGACCGGCGGCGGATGGAGACGGTGGGCGGCAGAGACATGAACGCCTTCCAGTTTGACCACCCGGAGCTGCACCGCTATTATCAGGAAGCGGCCAACGCCCTGATTGCGGATGCAGACCTCTCCCTCCAGCAACCCATGAGCCGCCGTTATGAGCGGAACATGGAGGGCAACGCGGTACAGCAGGCGGCGCAGACCTCGCCTCATCTGCGACAGGCCATGGATGAAACTGGGCTTTCCCGTGACGCCATCATCGACGCAGCCCAGCGGATCATCACCGATCAGGGGCAGGAGAACGTTGCGGCAGCCAAGCGGGTAGAACTGATTCTGGACGATATGCTCTCCCATGGCTACACCACCATGACCGGAGAACAAGTGGGACCCAACAGCGGGTATCTCACCGCCAAGCAGGGCATTCTGGGCGCGGGAGAGACACAGGCCAGAGGGCACGGGCTGGATGGGGTTGACGGCTTTGACGGCCTCGGCAACGCAGACGCCGGGACGGTGAATACGCCCTTTGATACCATGCAGGCCAAGAGCGATGAGTTTTACCCGATGAATCCCAACAGCGCACAGCGCATCCAGGCAGACCAGCGGCGGGCACCCTCTGAGGTCCCCGTTGTGAACCCTGACACCGGGCGGAACGTGGAGAAAACGGTCTCCACCATTCTCAATAGCCCCCTGACCGCCCCGGAAATGGCAACCGTGTATGAAAACGCCATTGCAGGCGGCGCGTTCGACTATGACGTGGTGACGGACCGGAGCGCCGTGCAGCAGGCGCAGGCCAAGATTGCGCGGGACGGCTGGCACGAGGTGGCGAGCAGCTTCATCGCCAAGGCGGAGCTGGGGCAGCGGATCACCAAGGCGGACACCGCCGAGGCCATCAGCGCCTACAACCTCGCCATTTCCGAAGGAGACCACAAGGCCGCCTTTGAGCTGGCAACGGCCATTGCGGACGCGGCCCATGACAGCGCACAGATGGTGCAGGCCATGAACCTGATGAACCGGTTGACGCCGGAGGGCCGTCTGCTGACGCTGCGGCGGCTGGTAGACCGAATGAATGACCGGGCGGCACGGCAGAACCGGGCGCCCCGACAGAACACCGCCGACAGCGGAGACGTGGAAGGCGCACGGGTGGACTACATCGACAAGGTGACGGGCTTCACCCTCTCTGACGAGCTGGCAACCAACTACCTAATGGCAGAGACGGACGCGGAGCGGGCGGCGGCGTGGGACGCCATCACCACCTCCATTGCGGACCAGATTCCCAGCACGTTCCGGGAGAAGGCCAATTTCTGGCGGTACACCTCCATGCTGACCAACCCCACCACCCACATCCGCAACATCATGGGCAACGCCATTCAGTTCGGCGCACGGAAAATCAAGGACGGCATCGGAACCGCAATCGAGCGGGCGGTCATCAAAGATCCCTCTCAGCGGACAAAGGCCGTGAATGTTGACAAGGATCTGAAAGCCTTTGCCAAGGGCCAGTATGAGACAGACCAGAGCGCGGCCATGGGCAGCGGGAAGTATTCCGATGCCACGGCAGCAGGCATTGAGCGGGAGATCCAGAGCAAGCGGAAAATGTTCAAGGGGGAGGACGTTCTCTCCCGTGCCGTGCAGGGCATCGGAGACCTGAATAGCCGCGCCCTTGACTATGAGGACGTGATCTTCAACCGGAGCGCCTATGTGGACAGCTTCGCCCAAGCACTGCAAGCCAAGGGCGTGACGGCGGCAGAGGCCCACGCGGGCACCAGAGCCGCAGACGTGGAGGCGGCACGGGCCTACGCCATTGAGGAAGCGCAGAAGGCTACCTACCGCAACACCACGGCGCTTTCCGAGGCGCTGTCTCAGTTTGGCCGCTATGAGGGGGATAACCCGGTAAAACGGGCAGGTTCCTTCGTGGCGGACGCCCTGTTCCCCTTCCGCAAGACCCCGGCCAATATCCTGACCACGGGCCTTGATTACAGCCCTGTGGGGCTTGCCAAGGGCGTGAAGGAAGCCATGGTGGACGTGAAGTCCGGGAAATGCACGGCGGCGGATGCCGTGGATTCCCTTGCATCCGGCCTCACCGGCACCGGGATTCTGGCGCTGGGTGCATACATGGTAGCGCAAGGGCTCTTTGGGGCTACCCTTCACGTTCGGGCCGGTGACGATGACAAGGAGGAAGCCTTTGAGAAGTCCATGGGCGGGCAGGATTATGCCATCCAGATCGGGGACAAGTCCTACACGCTGGACTGGATGACCCCGGCGGCAATGCCCCTGTTTGCTGGTGCTGCCATCATGGAATCCGTTCGGAAGGGCGGCGGCACATTTGACGCGCTGGTGGATTCTCTGCTGGGGATGCAGGACGTTGTGCTGGAGACCTCCATGCTGTCCTCCCTGAATGATTTGGTTTCCAACATCAGCTATGCCAAGAGCAAGCCCATGTACCTGATTGACCGGGCGGCCAGCAGCTACGCCGGACAGTATATCCCCACCATCGGCAGCAAGGTTGCGTCCGTATTTGATGATACGGTGCGCAAAAGCTATGTGGAGAAGGGTTCCGGGCAGGTAGCCTCTGACGTGAACTATTTCTTGCAGGGGGCGGCGAAGAAGGTCCCCGGCGCACGGAATCAGCTTCAGCCCATGGTGGATATGTGGGGCAACGAGGTCTCCAACGGCTCCGCGCCGGAGCGGGTGTTCCAGTCTTTCCTCTCCCCCGGCTTCCTGAAGGCGCAGGACAACAGCCCCGCCACGCAGGAGATCCGGCGGCTGGCGAAGGCCATCGGAGACAGCACCGTTTATCCGGCGGCGGCGGAGAAGTCCTATACGGTGAAGGGTGAGACCCGGACCCTGACCGGCGAGGAATACACCCGGTACGCCAAGGCCATGGGCCAGACGCGGAAGGAGCTGGTGGAGGCAGCGGTGAAGCTGCCCGCCTACAAGTCCATGAGCGACAGCGAAAAGTCGGATTACATCCAGAACGTGTATAAATATGCGCGTGAGACAGCCCGTCAGCAGGTGGACCCCAAGTATGAGCCCAGCGCCAAGTGGATTGAGAACGCCAAAACGTCCAAGCGGGACATCGGCGTGTCCACCGGGGAATTTCTGGCCCTGTACCAGAAGTACGGCAGCGAAAAAATGAGTGGGAAAGCCTATGAGAAGGTAAAGCAGGCGCATGATGCCGGACTTTCCCCCAAGGAGTATTTCTCCATGAAGGACAGGGCCGACGCGAACGGAAACGGCAGGGTCAGCAAGGCGGAGGCCAGCGCCGCCCTTGCCGGTCAGGAAAACCGGGCGGACCTGTGGGACATTATCTGTACCACCAACGCCAAGAACCCCTACAAATGAGAAAACACCCTCGCCAAACGGCGGGGGTGTTTTATTTGGTTTCTACATCATGGACAGGAGCGTTTTCACATGGGCGGCGCGGTCCATCATCCGTTCATGCTCCCAGTCCCAGACGGCCTGCATGGCCTCCGTGGGATGGAGACCGGCGTCCTTCGCCTTTTCGATATGGCGAACGGCCATTTCGTGGAGCCGATTGGCATGGCCCAGCTCCTGACGGCTGAGGTCGGCGTAGGTGCTGGCGTCCTCCGGGTCCTCCCCGGCGTGCTTGACGGCCTCACGGGCGTACTTCTCGGCATCGTCCAGTTCTTCCCGGATCCCTTCGGCCAAGTGTTTGATCTCGTGCATAAGAGCCTCCTAACTCTGCTTGATCAGGGTGTAGAGCTTGTCCACATCCGTTTCATTCAGCGTGACGTTCCCAATCAGGGGGATATTGGTGGTGACGGGGCCTTTGGCGGCTTCGGTTTTCAGGCAGGTGTAGATCTTGTCAATATCTACGTTCCCCGCCTCGTCAAAGACGCCGAGGGGCTTCATGGCGGGATGCTCCCGGAGGGCGGAAAAGCTGGCATCCAGATTGCCAAGGGCCATAGCGGCCCCGGCACCAACGGCCCATTTCTGCCAGCCGGTGAGCTTGCCGGTGAATTCCTCATCCACATAGCGGGCAGTGCCCTGCTTGATCTGTTCCAATGTTACCATAGATTCCTCCAATGACGGGAGAGAGGGGCGCTATGCCCCTCTCTTCTTCCCTCTTCGCCTCTTAGCGACCGCAGTTGCAGTCGCAGGTGGAGACGGGGAGGGGGTTATAGGTGGACTGGGGCGTGGTGCCGGTGCCGGTGGTGATGTCCGCGACCATTTTGGGATAAAAGGTGGCGTTCGTGTAAGTTACGATGGTGTTGTCAGCGCACTTCCGCTCGTCACGCTCCCGGGAAATGGCCCCGCACAGCTCGTTCTTGCAGCAGTCCACACGCTCCTGCAGCAGCTGGAAGCTGTCCTTGGTGGCCTGATTGTTGACCGCCTGAGAAGCCAGCACACCATGCACCTCGCCCAGCTTGCCGTCGATGTACTTGTACATCTCCAACATCTTCTGGTCCTGGTAGGTGTTGGCATCCCGCAGGGCAATGTCGCTGCGGAGTTTGGCGTTCTCCTGCACCATGGACAGCTCGTAGCGGTTCACCGTGTGGTTCTCGCTGCATCCGGCCTCCGCCGCCATACCAGCGGCAAAGGGGATGACGCGATTGCCCAGCAGCATCCCGCCGAGACCGCCCAGAGAGTTCAGGACGCCCAGAAACAGACCGGCAATGCCGGTGCCGAGAGCAGTGCCTGCGACGCCCTTGCTTGCAAATTCAGCCATAGAGAGATTCCTCCTTCTCTAAAAATACACCCCCTGTTTCCGCGCGCAAAACAAGCGGTGCTCTATGGTTACCGTACCACAGGACACCGCTTGTCATGGCTTATGGATGTTTTTTGTTTGGGCGGGATATGCCTGCTTTATCCCGGATGGAGTGTAGACAGGCGTTTACGGAGGAACGGGACAGGTACAGTTCTGCCGCCGCATCTTCGATCGCCCAGCCACGGCGGCAAACAAGATTGAACACGCGCCGCTCCCGGTCGGTGAGATAGCGGCACTGCTCCATCTTTTGGAGCTGCTGGACGGTGTATCGGTATTTCATATTGGGCCTCCTTTATGAAGTGCCCCTCCCCTTTGACCTACCGATGCAGGGGGTCAGGACCCCTGCGCGTCTATCATGGCTAACAGCTTTTCCAGATCGTAGAAATTCCGTGGGTTCAGTCCGGTTTCCCGCTGAATGAGCCGAAAGCGGTAGCGGATGGAGTTATAGTGCAGGTAAACCGCATTGCCGGTCTCCCTCACGTTCATGTTGTTCTCCGCATAGGTTTTCAGAAGTTTTTTGTCCCGATCCTCCATAGCTTACCTCCCCCCCAACAAGTACAGTTTCAGCCACAGGGGGATGTCGGCGGTCAAAATGCTTTTGAAATAAAACACGATAAACGCAATGGCAGCGGCTATAACCAGCGTCCAAAAGACTATCATCAGCCAGTCTTTCAGTTTCATTCAGTCCCTCCGTCCTTCCTCTCGCCGTAGCTGCAAAAGAATGTCCTTGTGTCCTTATCAAATGGCAAAAACACGATGTTTGTTTTTGGGCAAAATGCGTATATATCTTTTCGGTTCCACACGCGCAAATGCTTGCAGCCCTCGCACCGCGTCACCGGCACGGCATCCACGGTGGGGGCGTCTGCCACCTTCTTTTTTAGCAAGGCATAAGCTATCTCCAAAGCTTTCCCGCTTCCCAAAACAAGCGCTTTATCGGAATTTTCGTCTGCTTTCAGGATTGTGTCCGCATCAATCAGCCTCATGGTCAGCACCTCCGTCCATCTTCGCGCCGCAATCCTCGCAGTATTTTTTGGTAGGCTTATCCCAACTGCCCTCAGTGGTGATGACAAAGCCACACGCAGAGCAGCACCACTCGTCCCCGCCAAGATGCGCCCACCTTGTATGCACCACTGGGGCAACGTCAGCGGCGGGAATACTGTTGATCTCCTGCGTGCAGATTTCTGGATTTTCGTACCGACGTGTGATTAGATCAATCACAGCTTTTCGCTTGATGTATTCAGCCATTGTCAGCACCTCCGTCCATCTTGGCCCCGCAGTGGGGGCAGTATTTGTCTGGCAATAATCGAGCAAAAGCATATCCGCATACGCTGCAGGCCTTAAATCTGTCTGTTACTTGCCACGCTCCATGCACCACCGGGGCCACGTCGGCGGCAGGCAGGGCCTCAATATACTGCGACGGCTCAAGCCCTTTTGCCCACGCGTGCTTTGCAGCTTCAATCGCCGCGCTGCGCTCAATGTATTCAGCCATTGTCAGAAGTCCTCCTCACATACGCCACGCAGTTCTCAGGGTCATTCCCACAAAGACATGGCGCATATACGCACGAATCACAAATTGTAAACATCTCAGTTAGTGTCATTGTCAGCCCTCCTGTTTCAGCTCTTGCACAGTCTGGTGGATACGCTTCGCGCAGGCAGGGCATATTTCCCCCACATCCACTATGACATTCACTATGTCCGGGTTGCTGTCGTAGATGCTTGCGTTGCTCTCCACGCAGGCCCTATAAGTTTCCTGAAGATTGTGTATTTCTTTTCCGCAAAGATCACAAAAACGCTTCGTCATGTTCTTTCCTCCCTCCTCCACCGGCATCCGTTTACCAGCACAGCACCGCCGACGATCATAAACACTGCACCAATGTTCATCATCACGTTATCTACCATTCACAATCCCCCCGTCCATCATCGCCCCGCAATTGGGGCAGTAATCCGACAACAATTCCAGCCCATTTACAAGCACTTGCGCCGCATCGTGGCAAACAGAGCACTCGTGCCTGTCTGGTGACGGAACAAAATTTCCTGCTTTTTCCCACGAAATCCACCGCCCATGCACCACCGGGGCCACGTCGGCGGCTGGCAGGGCCTCAATATACTGCGACGGCTCAAGCCCTTTTGCCCA
>OBAI01000569.1_pt1 | contig 38764 bp, 47 predicted proteins | sample 1517461 | NCBI WGS metagenome assembly OBAI01 (sample SAMN04571696, study PRJEB22368) | human gut metagenome | biome: human gut; material: stool | host: Homo sapiens | place: Luxembourg | collected 2012-06-29
GAAATGCGGTGTACGGGCAACTGTACCGGGGGTTCGAATCCCTCTCTCTCCGCAAGACAACGAGGATGTTACGACAAGTAACATCCTCATTTTGTTTTAGTTGCGCATCTAACTATTTGATTGTTTGTCCGTTCAGCGTCCCTTTTTTGCTGAATATGACTACTTCAGGACGGCAAACAACTGATTATCAACAGGCAAATATCCACCTAATAGACATCTTGCGGTAACCTGTTCGTAACCGCAATAGACATTGCGCGTAACCCGACTACAAACGTCTGAAATACGACTACTTCTGACTATACTGCTTTGGCTTTCAGTAAATTATTGATATTTAACTTTGTATCACCAAATAACAGAGAGTATGAAAGCAGACAAAAAAGCAAGCAAGAACACCTTCAGCGTGATTTTCGTCATTCAGAAGGGCAAATGTCGTCCTGATGGCAAAGCACCCATCGTAGCACGCATTACCGTCAACGGGGAGATGGTACACTTTTCGACCAAGATGTACATAGAACCCGAACGATGGCTTCCCCTGGAGTACAAGACTAAGGGACAAACTCATGAGGAACAGGTGATCAACAGCACCCTGTTCGATTTTCACGCCACGATCAAACGCAAGTACAATGATATGATTTATCGCGGCGAGGTAATAACGGCAAGTAAGATCAAGAGTTCCATACTCTGCCAGGACGAGCGCAGTATGACACTCATTGCGTTATGCAATAAATACATTGAGGATTACGAAAAACTTGTACTGACACAGGATTACGGCCAGGAGTCCTTCTTCCGATATAAGGTTTGCCGCAATCGTCTGCAGGAGTTTCTCCGGGATGAATTCAAGGTAAGTGACCTTCCCTTGCAGGATATCAACAAGCGTTTTTTGGACAAACTATACCTTTGGCTACGCTCGGCACATCGGCTCAACAATAATACTGCAGTAAAGTTTATCCACCGCTTTGCCTCCATATACAAGATGGCAAAAGACAACGGATGGGTTGCAGCAGACCCTTTCAAGCAACAAAAACTACACCTTGACAAGGTGGACAGGGGTTATCTTACGATCGAAGAGGTTTCCCGTTTGTACAATAAGGAATTTGAAAGCCTGCGGCTGGAGCAGGTCAGAGACATATTTATATTCAGCTGCTATACAGGATTGGCGTACATTGATGTTTACAACCTCACGGAAGACCAGCTGAATGTATGGGCTGATGGCAATACCTGGATCAGTTTTCATCGACAGAAGACCAAAGTCCCGTTCAACGTGCGACTGCTGGATGTGCCACTCCAGATTATTGAGAAATACAAACACTTCCGTAAAGGCAAACGTCTGCTCCCCGTACCGTCAAACCAGAAGTGCAACGAGTATCTGAAAGAGATTGCCGAGGTCTGCGGGATCAACAAAAACATAACTTTTCACGTTGCCCGTCACACTTTTGCCACAACCATTACCTTGGGAAATGGCGTGCCAATCGAAACCGTCTCAAAGATGCTTGGGCATACGAATGTGCGCACGACACAAATCTACGCCCGTATCACCGACCAGAAAATCAACGTAGATATGGAGAGTCTCGCCGCGAAGCTCAACGGAATCTTCACTGCTCCCCTGACTCCATCCAAGGAGTCTGTCCGTCGAGAGCAACATCAGCGTGAGGTACAGAAGTTCGCAGTAGCGGCCGGCCTGGCATAAAACCACTCCTCCATAGAGCCGACAACGGCAACCAGGCACCGACATAAGGTGCCTGGTTTTTCATTGCAATGTCCAGCCCTTGCTTGTGGCGATTGCTTTTTGTGTTTCGGAAAGCTTGGCAAGATTCTTTGCTCCCAGCGTGCAGGTCTTATCCGTCACGCCATCGGCTAAAGCATTAAGCAGGGAGAGAAGACTCTCAAGCGTAAGTTTTGGGCAACCGTTAGCCCAAATATCTACCGAGATCGTACCGGTAAAGGATACACTCTCCAGGTTTCTGCAGGCGGTGAATGTAGTATCAATCTGCGATTTCACATTACTGAAGTCGAGAGGCTGGACAATTGTCACCAACGAAGAGCAACCGTGAAACAACTCCGATGCGGAGGTTATGGCCGAAGTATCCAATCCTTCAATACGGGTCAAAGTTTCGCAGCCATAGAATGCCCACATCATATTGGAGACATTGGCCGTTTCAAGGACTCCGACCTGCGTGAGAGCCGTACATCCGTAACACATCTGATACATAGATGTCAACTGTCGGAAATCCAAGTATGCAGGCAATTTGCTCAATGACGTATTACCCTTAAAAAGTTGGTATCCCGATCGGACGTACTGTATACCACTCGGAATTTGCTTTACCTTGTACGCAAGTTCGTACAAGGTGTCCGTTAGGGTTGCAGAAGCCCCCTGGGCAGCGATATGAAGGGCAAAGAGCGAACGTACTTGTGAAAGGCGTGATATGAGAGGTGTAAAAGCAGCCATAAGTTATCCGATGATTTGTGCGAGTGAAGCGGCAAGTTCCGCTATTCCGAGCGAATCCTCCAACTGAACGATCAATGATTCATAAGTTATTGCGTATGCCTGCCCTCCGCGCTCTATTTCCAACAGGTCGGTAGGCGACATTGTGCTGGTTTGCGTAAGATCTCCGATGGTTACGCCGTTTGCTGTTTCTGCCATACAATATATTTATTCAGTGTATTCTTCAAAGCAACACATTTGCAGGTAAGTTACCAACCACCAGCACTTGCCCGCATATATCCCGGGTACGGCAACAAGTTGCAGGATTCCCGCATAACACTTCACTCGTTGCATCCTGTCAAATCCGAAATCATTCTGCTTGATCGATGAGAGTATGCCCGACTCGGCATCGTCTACGGCAAGGATGATATCTGGAGAGGAGCGTGTTCTCACAGGTGTGTCATACAATGTCAGCACATTGCCGATATACTCGTTTGAGGTCGGAAGATTGATCCATATTTTATAGTCCTGATATTGCTCGCCAATTGTTTGCAGATTCATATTCCTGTCCACGGTGTACTTCCGTGTAGCGGTGTTATAGCGGGTGCCTTCTTCTCGCAATGTTTTGAATGGAATGCGTATATGCCCCGAGAATACCCCCGTAGCCATTTCTATATGTCCATCTTCGTAGATTCGGGTCTTAGCCGTACCTGCATTCTGTATACCATCTGCTCCGGCAAAGAGCATCAGTTTACCGTGCTTCTCATCAACCGTTCCCGAAATGGCACTGCCGGCCATACCGGCCACAACCCGGGCATTGTTCTCATCCTTTACCCCGACAAACCCTGACAATACCACACCACTTTGACCATCTATTTCAGTCGTTGCATCGCGGAAATTATCGCGCAGATATTCCAGGTCACTCTGTTGTTCTTGCTCTTCGGATGCGGCACGTATCGTTTTGACGATTATAGCGCGAGCCTCATAGTAAGCTGCAATATCCTGGAAATCGGGTTCGATGGTAATATACTCGGGAGTTGACCGGGTATATTTCTCGATAGCCGTTACCGCCAAAATATAGGCATTGACATAGTCGTCCCACGCGGCATCCTTTTTACGGATGATGCGCAGCTGCGAATTTGCAATGCGGCCGGCTGTGGCGGTTACGCGTCTGTACTCTCTGACAAGATAAGTGTCGGCATCGAGAAGCAACTGCTCATACTCGGAACGTATGTCATGCAAACGCTCTTTTAGAAAGGACTTCTCGACGGGGGACACCACTTCATCGGAGTTTATCTTTGCCAACGTATCACAAGCAGAATCGAGTTCTGCCTGAAGCGCATCAAGGTCTGTACCCTCATCCGGGCGCAGGGGATCAATGCGTCCGAAACGTAATACTCCCCCCTTGAATGAGATTCCGCAACCACTTGTGCGGTTATATAGTTGCACGTCACCCGTTCGTGAATCGAACCAGTTATCTCCCAATACGTCGCTTATGTATCCCTGGAGGTAGACGTTCTTCAGATAGGCAGAATAACCGCGCATATCAAGCCCGTGTGCTGCAAGATTCGCCAGATCTCCGAACTGTGCCGCGATGTTCTCCACTCCGATCGTCCAGGTATTCATTCCAACCAGATAGCGGTCATAGGTTCGCGTTGTATAGTGCGAAGCCTGGCGTGAGGTATCGGTAGCATTGCCTATTGCCACGATGTTCATCATCTCTGTCGGATGATACGCAAAATCCTCGCGCAGTTCATATCTCCACTCTCCGAAAGTCTGCTCATCGAGACACTCAACCAGCCGGAAATAGCAGGTTGTAAATCCGGCAAAGGTCCGTATGCCTTTTGAGTCATCGCTGTCCTCCGTAGGCTCCGTGAAGTTCCCCACCGTTGAACTTTTGAAGATGCCCATACAAAGATCATCCCTACGCAACGATGCAACCTCGCCAGGTTCAAGTTTAAGGCTCAAGCGGCAATGGTCCATGTCTACGGCCAACACGACACCGGCTCCCGGAGCACTCCATTTATCACCCACCGTGGTCTCGACACGGTTATAACGGAATTCAGGCACGTCCAGAAACTCCTCAAGGCGCAAATTGCGCATATAGGCATTGCCTTCGACCGAGAAGTCTCCTTGAATAGATCCTCCCGAACGGTTCAGTTTCTCATCAAGAGCCGACTGTAATCCTTGCACCTGGGCTATGGGATGCGTATGTGCCTTGGGTGCTACCCGTTCCTGCAACTCCTTACCACGGATTTTCATCGAGGCCTCCGCCTGCGGAACATCAACAATGAACTCAAACTCATCGAAATGCTCCATCTGCCCTGCGGCCGAAGCCAACTCCTGTATGCGGATCTCGTTCATAAAATTTTATTTGTTTTTATTCACGCAATTAACTATCTTTGAGAAACTAACCACTACAACTATGAACAAGTTCTGGACTTTTATTGCAGGAGCCTTTTCAGGTATCCTTCTGACGATCGTTGTTCTGTTGATCATTGGTTCTGCCAAAGGCGAATCCTCCATCCCCGGCCTTACCACATTTGAAGAAAGAGGACAGATGATGGAAGCAGAACAATACAGCATCATACAGACATTAAGTGACTCATACGCTTTAGCCATGGAGATCAGCCTTGACAGGTTCTACGACCTTGATATATCCTCCATGCTGACTCCCGTTTTACTTATTGGTGACGAAACCACGCATTTTTATGATGGTCTTGAAGTTAAAGTCACGAACAACAAACGTTTCTATCAAGTGGGAACTTATAAATACGAAACCAAATCGGAGGATTGGAAAACTGTCCCGGCTGTTATGTTGCTTGAGCAGAAGTAACTGCGACCTATCCTCCTAAAATCGAGGTTTTGAAGTTCTCCTTGCCGAGGACATAGACCAAATCCCGACCCTTGGCAGTCAATTGACCGCCAAGGGTTATTTGTATCTTCTGCGATGCTCCGGAAGCCGGGAGCATAGCCTGCAGTTTCGACAAGGGCGCAATCACTTCAGGGTCTGCCACTGCATTGGGATTATCTCCGACCAGAGCGAGAGTCTTGCCATATGCCAGGCCTCCCGTTGCAAGAGCCGGGACACTATCCTTTGCATTCTTGTTGATGAGAGCCGTCATAATGGCAGCCGCAGCAACCATCGCTGCGCCTACGGCAATCGCGGCCCATGGATTCGCAAGCACAGATTTTAGAGCCGTTTTGAACGCAATAATCATCACTCCGAACTCGATAAGCTGCGCACCGATATTACGCAGAAACGAGGCAAACTGCGTAAGTATGGCTTTGAGCAGACCTCCGAATCCGAGATCTCCGGCAATGATTTGCCCCAATGCCTCGGCTGCGGCCACAATGCTGTCTGCAAGAAATGCGGATACCTGCTCATCGAAGCGTTGCATTGTTGTCGCCACGGTCTGTGAAACGTGTTCCAGAGCAACGGAAAAAGCCACTCCTTTGTTTGTCAGCGTCTGTGTATAGTTTCCCACCATCGCCACCGTGTCGGCAACATTCTTCTGCAGTAGCGTGCTGTTATCCGAGGCCCACCCATAGATGCCTTCACGCACCGAAGCCCATATCGCCCTCATCCGACGTGAGTATTCCGATGCTGCTATCTTTATATCATCGATCTTCAACTTTGGTCGGGGAAACGAAATCTCCATCTGCGGAGTTACAACAGCAGTATTCTTCCCGATTGGGGCAAGATCCGCCGGTGTTATATTTTGTAGCTGTTGCAACTCCCTGCGCAAGCGCTCAATCTCCACATTGCAGGCGGCAATATCCTCAATGGAACTCTCCGGCAACAACTTTTTCTTTTCAAGTTCTTCGATCTGCTTTTGCAGACGTCCGATCAACCCCAAAGAGGTTTCACCATGCCCGGTAGCCTGTTGCATCTTCTTCATCAGAGCTTCACTCTGTTGCTCGGCTACGGCCATCATGCGATTCATCTCCTCCTGTTGCTTCTGCTCCTGAGCCTGCATTTCTTTTTTGCGTTCTATGGCCTTTGTAAGCAGTTCATACTCCTTACGAAGTGGAGCCATCTGTTCAGGATCAGCAATCTTCTGAATGGTAAAACCCGCAATGATACCATTGGGAACAATCCGGTTTTTTGTCGTGGCAGCCGCAATCTCTTTTTGCTTTTGCAGGTTCTCCTGCAATTTCCGCTCAAGGGTGGCCAGATCATCGGCATTGGCCAACTCATCGACCATTTTTTGCTTCTGTACCTTGGCATAGGCAAAGGCGGCCCCGAGAGCCAGCAGTGCTGAAACAATCAGACCTACAGGAGAGAGCAATGCCGTAAATCCGGCCGCCAGCATAGGGATGATCTTGATAACTCCTCCAATGCCAAGCGTAAGCGGTCCAATGGCTGCCACGACACCGGCAATCGCAACAACGACTCTCTTTATTTCCGGAGAAAGCGTCTGAAGCCAGGATACGATACCAGAGAGTGCCTCCGTGACCTTTGTTGCCAAAGGCATCATTGCAAAGCCGATCTGCTCAAGAAAATCGCCCCATGCATTCTGGAGTTGGCGCATGGCACCTAACCCAACCGAGGCCGCGCCCTCGGCAAAACCTTTGTAGTTCTTCAGAATAAAATCTACGGCCTCTCCATTTTTAAGTTGCTCTGCCGTCAGCTCCTTGAGTTTGGGAATACTTTCGCCCAACTCACCCGTGAGTCCTCCGTAGGTCTTGGCAAGATTCTTTACAGCCGAGTCGAGCGTCATTCCGGTTGCGGCTGACAATTGCGCTGAGGCTTCGATGACTCGGCCAATCTGCTCCTCGGTCATACCCAGCGATGCAAGATAAGCCTGCTGACCGATGATAACCTCATCACCCAGCACTGAGCGTGATTGCAGTTCTCCGGCTTGAGCAATAAGCCTTTGTTGTACATCACTGCGGCCGCGCAAAGCTGTCAACAACCGTTTCTCGGCCTGTTGTTGGGTGTCGGCATTCTTCAACGCCACAACCCCCAGGGCTGTCAACGGAGCGGTGAGTGCAACCGAAAGCGTCTTGCCTACCGAGGAGAGTTTCTTCTGAAGAGACTCCATACTACGCTCCACCTGCCGGGCTTTCTGTTGAAACTCATAGGAATCCGCTCCAATCTTTATCAGAAGGTCGGCAATACGTCGGCTCATATGCTCTACGGTTTGTGGGTCTTATATAGTTGCCAACCCTGCTCCACATCGGCCAGGATGGCCGCACGGCCATTCTCAACTCGGGAGATAGCCGCCGCGATGCGCACCATCAGATCGTGATCGGACATATTCACATTGGACTCGGCCGGTAGCCCCGCACTCTCCGCCACGACCCGGATATAGCCCTCGGTGTAGTTCTCAACGGGAGGTGCATAGCGGGAAATAATCTCGCGAATAGTACGTACTCCACGTCGACAATAGGAATCCAGCAGTACAAAGAGAGCCCGATACCCCCATGCCATCGATTCAAACTGTTTGAATGCCGGGTCTTTCGATGGCTGAACTTCACCCAGGTATCGGGTGGGTGATTTGCGGATATTACCCGGGTTGCAGTTCCGCAAGCCTCGCGGTAGTTTTCTATGTACCATAATGTTATTGCTTGTTTTGTTTGCGGGATCTGTCCAATTCGGCTCGCTTGACCAGCACGGGGCATTGCTCCGGAGGAGTCGTGCATTTATAGGCCTGGCGGATAACCAGACGATTGCGTTCCAGTTCCACATCCTTATGCTCGATAATGATCTCGAGTTTATCCACCTTTTCTTCAAGTTTCTCCACGCGGCCATCGAGCCGTGTAATCTGCTCCGATTGAATAGCCACAACCTTCTCTGTATTCTCCAGCTCCGCGAGATCGGCCTCGGCCATCTCCTTTCGTTTCTTTGACCTGAAAAAGAGAAGAGTCCCGACAAGACCACTTGCCAGCACGAAATTCAAAACAATGCTTACTATCTCCATAAAAGTTCAAATTAGTTTGGCGACACATATTTGTAGATTGCTCTTTCCCGGACGATATAGAGATCTCCATAGATGTAGAACAGCCCCAGGACGCTCTCCCCGGAGGCTTCCGTATTGCCTATGTATTGATGTGCATAGGTATGCAGATCGCAGATTGTTGGCGAGTCTCCAGCAAAGGCAATCTCCGCCAACGTGTGGTCACAATAAGTCGCGACATCACCGATACGTGCAATGAAGATATGATCGGTAATCGAAGTGCGCCGGTACAGGTTAAGCGAACCGTTCTCGTTGATGAGCATATATTTGTCCGAAATGGATACGATATGTTTGCCGGCCCCGATCTTGGTAAAGCCTGAAATCTGGTGATAACGGCTATCATTGAAACCCGCCTCACGCGAAGTGCAGATGGTGAGGCAACCGTTCGTATAATCGACATGCACAAGATCTCCATAAAACTGGACATAGTTCAGTCCTCTATGATACACAGATTCCTCTCCGGCAGAACGCAGTTCCGGTTGCTGGAAGTAGAGGTAATAACTTCGGGAACCATCAACGCGATTGATGGTATAACCCTGCACCAACAACGAAAAATAGCCGCTTCGATAGGTAGCCCAACCCTGGTACGTCTCCGGATAGATACTCATCACCTGTTGCACCGTACCACGATGGTCGCAATAGTAGAAGGTCTTGTTCTCCTCCCGCACAAAGCCCTCTTCAGCCGGGAAAACCTCAAAAGGATGCGAAGATCGATAGATTTCCCGCAAGGATCGCGAAATGACATCAAAGACGAAAAGCCGTCTGTCTGCACTCTGCACAAGCAGGAAATTCAGGCAACGGATGATCCTCTTCACCGTAAAAGGCATTTCGACAATCTTGATACAGTCATCACCTTCAGAGGGTTGGTCGCTCTCGATCAGGCCGGGCATCTCCGTAAGTTCGCAGTTACTCATATCTTCAGCTGCCAATAATTCAATGGAATTTACCGAATAGGCCGCCTTCAGATATTTGTCATCGCATAATACGGTATTCATATCAAGATGTGCCGAGGTAAAGACATCACCGGCGAGTCGCTTGCTCGGCAGTTGTTTGTAGCGTAACGCGCCCTGAACAATATGGCCGACAAGCGTATCGTAGTCGTTCCGACCCTTCGTATGCCACAAGCGTGTAGGGTTGCCATCCGCATCAATAAAATAGAGCGCATAAAGCAAATGATCATTCGGTACATCCGGGATGTCGCTTACCGGAAGCGTGATATTCATCTCCACATTGTTGGCCGGATTTATAAGACTCTCCAGATGCAAGCCTTTATCATAGACCTCTCCGGCATCAATCGTTATATTCATTGCCGAGAAGGTGGCATTCTCCATATGTCCCGAGGTAGAGCCGATACGATCGCTATCCGAGTAGTTGATCTTTCCGATGAGTGTTTGTCGGAAGTAGAACTGCCAGGTGCCGTCCTTGGGAATTCCGGCAATTTCGATTTTGATGTTCTGTTCGGCTCCGGTTTTAACCTCAGACACGATATCCGTTTCTGCACTTGACCAGGCTCCCGATTCCGTAAGATAATAGATTGCGCCAGCGGCTACAAGGCGCACACCATAGTGTACGCTTACGGAATAGTTCTCCGAGGGCGGTGAGTAAATACCCCAGCTCCATTGGCGATGATAGGTCTTGATGGAGAACTCCCATGCTATAGGATAATTGCACTGCCTGACCTCCCGTCCTGCCGTATAGATACTCTCGCCCTGGTGGGCATCATCTCCGCAGAAACACAAACTGTCACCGCTTTCGGTGAAGTCCAGGAATCCATAAGGATCATTCCACATCTCCTTATCGAAGAACCCCAGGCGGCCGGCAATGTTGTCGAGCGATTTGTTTTTGACATCGACCGTGATTCTGCGCAATGCAGGGACAATATCAAGCGTGCTCTCACCCATAACATAGATGCCGTGACTCCACATATTTTCCATGATATCACGCCCCGCGGAGGTAACTACGACAACACTCGGCTCGGCGACAAGACGCGTTGCCTTGTTGTCTGTGGCAATGATACCCTGAGGCAGTTCAGAGCCGATCTCAAAGAATGTGACGGGCCGGGAGGTTTGGTACAATGATATGGCCCGGCGAATATGCAACGCACCACTCGACTGGAAAATTTGTCCGGCAAATGGCAAAAGACAGAGTTCCAGAATATCGCGGTAGGTCGGCTTCTCATAGACATAGTAGAGTCTTTCCAGGTCGATGTAGGTCTGCGTGAGCGGGGAAAGGCTTTCGTTCATGCCATCGGCATAAAGATCGAGCCAATCCGAGATTGGCATATCCAACTCCATCAGCTCCAGGCTACGAGACATCAACTCAAACAACGATTTCCGGCCCGATACACCGATCGTCATCAGATCGTAGAAGAGATAACTTGACAGGAGATTGAAACCATCGACTGCCTTGATCGTAACCGTATAGGGAGGGGCTGTAAAACTCTCCGAATAGAGATCGGCAGTGACGAAGCCTCGCCAATAGAGTGCGCCACCACGATAGACCGATACACGAAATTGCCGCGGATCGGAAGTAAACAATGAGAGATAGTGAAAATTCTGTGTGCAGAGAATATTGATACTTGCCTCCGAAGCCTTGATCGGGGCATAGAACTCATCTCCCCGTTTCTCCCAGGTGATCTTCAGCGGATCATCTCCATCGAATGTCATCTCCTCAGCAGATGCCGTATAGCCACGCTCGGCAATCTCTACGCGCCACAGCACCCCGAAATGCTTGCTTCGCATCTCGGCATAGTATTTCAAGCCAAAGTCTGCCATACATCTCCGTTTGGAGGTAAAAGTAGCTGTTCATGGCCTACTGACAGACGAACACTGTTCACCTATAAAAAAACCGAGACCTGTTGCCAGTCTCGGTTGCGGGAGGGAACAACAAATATCACCCTATCCGTACCCAGGAGTCTGCTTCGGGAATGACAGCCAGCCCGCCCCATGTCCCGTGCAGTTGTCCGAGGGAATCGATCATCTCAACGACTCCCTCACGACCATCATAGCGGTCGTCCTCACCTTCAAGATGGATGATCCGGATGCGGTCACCAATCTTAATGTTTTCGCTCTTTGCCATATGTTATTGGTTTCTGTCTTCACATTTCCATAGCTCCGCAAGTGCGGCGCGAATCTCATCATTAATCCTTTTGTTGGCCGCAAGAAGTTCATCATAACGTCTTGTGCAACTTTGCATCCTGGCACGCAGGGAGGTCATCTCCTCACGATTCCTTTCGAACTCGGCCTCAAGGCGGTCGATCTTGTGATGTATATGCGTCACCATCTCTAAATGCATTTTACTTCCAGCGACCTATACTGTTATCGAATATATCACAGATCTGCTTCAAAGCCGTACGCTCTTCTTCATAAAGACAGCACACGAAATCATCGTTACTATAATAGCAACCATCGTCTTCCGGCTCATCGAAACAACGCTCATTAGCTACCCCGAGTATCGCCTCCATTGCTTGTAATTGATGCGGAGTTATTCCACTGATTGTATAAGTACCGGATTTGGTAATCGTAATTTTCATAACTCACTATGCTTTAATCATTTGATGTGCCACAAACATAACACCTCCTTTTGAGACACGCAAGTTAATACGCTACTTATTCCCCTTATTGGCAATCATTTACAGATCATAGGCAAAGTTATCGGACTTTTCCAATCTCTCTATTTTCCGGATAGTTGATATGATGCGATAGAAGACCTGCGGGACAATGGCATTGCCGTAGCATTTGATCGCCTGCGTGCGCCAACGCACGGCTACATCTCCTCGATGCTTGCGCCCGGTGCAACCTTTAAAAACGGCCGCAGGATCCAACCATTCGGAAAACCCATCATCTCCTCTACATACAGGGGATTGAGTCGGGAAATTGTCCCAGTCTGGTATGGTGTGTAACATTTGATATGAGTTGTCGAGTCGTCGTTGTTCCCGAGCATATGACAATTCGCTGTTTCCTGTTCCCGAGGGGCTGGAAGTAAATCCATTGCACTCAATCGACCCAAACTTACACCTCCTTCTGTCCCTCGGCCGCTGATTTTCCTCAGAAGTCCCGACACATTGACTATGTAGCGGTCGTTTACTCCTATTATGCTGCCCATTGTTGCATCGCTTGCCGTTGGTGTCGGCAACATTCCCCGTAGATACGCCCCTGCAAGATTGTTGCGCCTGATTTGTGAAGGCGGCATCGATGAGTTCTGTGCATCGCACGTTGTCGGAGTCGGCAATAATACTTTGCGAGACCCCGGTTTGGTGAGATCCTCTATCTCCTTCCCGTTTTGTATTGCTACAGAGGTGTGCAACAAACCAGGTTCGGTATCGTTGATGCGGTGCGTCGACACCGCAAGCTGGAAGTATATACGGTTGTACTTCGTAGCCTTCAATTTCCAAATCAGCACACACCTGCTCGAATACCAGTCCTTGCGACCAATTAACAATTCCGAGAACATTCTCGCCCACGACCCAGCCGGGACGTATCTCATGTATTGCTCTAAGCATTTGCGGCCAGAGATATCGGTTATCTTCCGTCCCTTTTCTCTTGCCTGCAATGCTGAATGGCTGACAAGGGAAACCTCCGGTGAGGACATCGATGCGTCCTCTCCAAGGAATAAAGTCTGTATTTCTGATATCAACATATTGTATGGCATTGGGGTAATGGTAGTGAAGTACCGCACGGCAGAATGGATCAATCTCACAATTGAATAGATTCTCAAAGCCTGCCCAATCGGCAGCGACTTCAAAGCCACCTATACCACTGAAGAGTGATGCATGAGTCATCTTTGTGGCCATAGTGTCAATAGTTTGTTGTTATCCACTCCTCCTGACGGCGACGCGAGACTTTCGATGCAGTAATGGTTCGCTCGATACGGTGGATATGCCAACCGCATTCCCGGACATACTGCTCAATGAGCCGATGAGGGAACATTGTCAGCATAAACTTTCCCTTGACCTTTGCAAGCGTGTCGAGCAAGTGTTGAAAATCCTCCTCGTTGAACGTGCCATTGTAATGCCCGCAATCACTTCCCACATAGGGAGGATCGACAAAATGGAATGCCCGATCGCAATCATAACGGCGGATAAGATTCGTGCCATCCTCGCATTCAACGGTCACATTCTCCAGGCGCGAACACAACTCCTCGGTAAAGGCATCTTTGGCATTGCGCAATTTCTGTGAGGTCGTGCCGGTTCGGTCGTATCCGAATGTACCGTCAAGCATACTTGCAAAACCCAACTTCGAACATACCCATACGGCCCAGGCCCGTTCCACGGGCGTGAAGAACATCGGATGTTGATTGATGTGTTTGGCGTGTGCATGGATTTCGCGGCTATGAAGCGTAGAATCGATCATCTCTTTGAGTGCCGCATACTTCTGTTGCGCCACACGGTAAAAATTCACCAACTCGGTGTTGGTGTCATTGATCACCTCACAGTCTGCCGGAGACTTGGCAAAGAGCACGGCACATCCGCCACAAAAGGCCTCGGTATATAACGAGTGGTCGGGAATAAGCGGCAGAATATGCTTCAGGAGAGTCTGCTTCCCTCCATAGTAAGATATGGGAGTCTTCATCTAAAACTTCAATTTCAGGATTAACAGTAACAGCAACAACATCACAAGTGAAACTGCAAGCCACTTGAGCCAAAGCATTCCAGCAGTGTTGGGGCTCTCATCGACTTGCGACTGCTCCTCGCTGCGCGCTGCTGTATTGATACGGCTTCGCGAAATGCTGTCCGTATGGGTCGTTCGATCAAGAGCAGTTTCAACCTTGGTGTGAATAATGCGCCTGGGGGTCGGATGCGACACCGACACTTCGGACATCAGGTCTTTGGCAACAAGCGTATCGGTGGGCGGCAACTGCGGTCGTGGAAAGTCCGAATACTCGATGATCGTCTGATGGAGCGTTGCCGTCATATGTTCCATCTGCTCATGGATAAGACGCACAAGAGTCGAGTCCGAGATTTCCATTGCTGTATGCTGGTGCGTCTGCACATTGCGCAGGGGCGAACACCCGGACATTAGAACAATCGCAAGAATAAGGATTATTTTTTCACACATTGCATCATCTGCTTTACTCGTTTCTGCCGCTCTTCAAGAGTCATCATATTGTCGGAGGGGACATTATCCCATGGCATCGGGAACATCTCCACCATCGGTTTCCGGTCTTTGCGCTCCAGCTGGATACTCGTCAGTACCCACACCGACCACCGCTCTCGCTCCCAGTCCTGACGCTCGCGATCGCGTTCCCGTTTGGCCCAGCCCAACCAGGCATATGAAAACTCAGCCGGTGTCAAGGATTCGAATACATCGGGATGCAGTCCCATTTGTCCGACTCCTATGGCGTACCATCGCTCATAGGTCGCAGGATGGGACTCTTCACCTCTTCACTGTTCCGCCGGGAGAATATCTCCCAATCGGTCGGTCAAGGGGGTTATGCTCTCCGCAAAGAGCTCATAGAGTCTCGGGATGAGTGCGGGTTCATCATCCAGCATATCCCAAACCTCATCTTCCGTATATCGCGTGGTGAGTCCAGAACGGCGTGCGCCCTCGTTCAAGGCCTCCATTGTAAGCGAAGCCAGATGATCGAGCAAGGCAAACCCCATATTGTTCCCACCCTCCATTGCGGACTGGAACTCCATACCATGTTTGCGAGCGAAATTGTTAATCACCCGCAACGAGAAATTTACTGGTGTTGCAACACCTTTGATAAGGATCTCTTTCATTCCTGTTCGTTATTGGTGGCCGGGGTCAGATCCCCGCTGCCCGAGAGTGAGAAGTTGTAGGTCGAATTGTCCCCGGCGGGGGTTGAGAGAGAAAAAGAGGTGATATATCCCTCTCCCGAGTAGGTCTTCGTCAGGCCCGATACAGGCGATTTGAGCACGACCTTGACGAGTTTCTTGGCGAGCACCAGCGCAAGGATATCCTCCGATGTGTGCGATGTAGCGATTGTAGGGTCGATGACCAACAACCCATCCCCGTCTACTGACCAGGTGATGTCGCCAGGGTACTTTTCTTTCCCCTTGGTATCCTTGGTACGGAGATCTTTGAGCTCAAGATCGACTTTCAACGAATGAGTTGTGGCGTGCAGCGTAGGCTTATCGTCAATGAGGATAATGATATCCTCTCCCTGTACTACCCGTTTGGATGTAGATTCCGGCATAATTCTATTGTTTTTATTGGTTTATACAATTCTGAAAAGGAGCGTTACACTATGTAAATCGCAGTCAGGGAAATACTCCGTACCGCTGGACTTATAGCGACAATATTTGCCATCTATCTTCGCGCCTTCCAGTGCTGCAATGGCACGATGTCGCAACTGCTCAACCGAAGCGTAACGATTGTCGTAGAAGGTAATTTCAAATGTAGTTACATAACCCGCAATCCCCGATAGCGTACGCACGGGTGTCTCCTCCGGCACGGTATAGACGGCAAAGGGCGTGGCTGTACGTTCATCCACCGCTCCAGCCTGGATGCGTTGTTCCATCTCCGGCAGAGCCGTCTCCAACAAGTGGAGTATCTCGATTTTGAAATCCGTCATTTGACAACCCGTTTGAAGTTCTTATTGATAAACTTCTCGACTGCCCGTGCGAGGTTATCGCCAAACGAAACAATCAGACGTTGTGAGTTCGCCGTATAGGCCTGCTCCAGGTAAGGTGTGGGCTTGATGCCTTTCACACTTCGGACAAAGACCTTCTCACCCTGCTCGTTAGTGAAGACCAGCAGATGCTTCCCTTTCTTGCGGGGTATGCGGGGATCTGCAGTTCCTTCGTGGATGAATTTGCCGTAGTACTGATTTACCGCACCATTCTTTTTTGTGCGCTCAAATACTGGTTTTACGGCAATATCTACTTCTGACTTGGGGGCTGTTCTGTCCTTGAAACGTACGATGCGTAGTTGCTTGCGCAACCTGCCGCTACGCACCGGAACTCTGTTTTTGGCCGTCTGAAGCATCGGTCGTGCAGAGGTTCGCAAAGCCGCCAACAACATGCTTTTCTGCATTGTATTGGGCAGTTCGTCCAGAATACGTTTGGCTTCGGCATAACCCTCGACCTTAACTTTCAGCATCACTCTTCATTGTTTTCAGATGCAACCGCCAACGACGACCCTCCGCGTGTATGGATGTTATCCGATGTTGTGCTCCTCCATCGTTTACAATCATACCCGCACGCAGTCCCTCCCGATAACGAATGGTGTAGACCACCTCGTTCTCATGCACTATACGGCCGGCATAAAGGTTCTCACGGCCTCCGGATTCTGTCCTCTGTGCATAGCATACGGCGACACGCATCAGCTCCTGAGTGCGATCGTTGTATTCATCGCGCATCTGACGATATTCCAGGATTTCAATGCGCGTATCAAACATCTTTATCCGAGGAATAAGGGTGTACACGCCAGGGTTGCAACAGTTTCTCGGCCGTAAGCGGCAACGTGGTTGCAGAACGTCCTACCAGCACATCGCTCTCATTATCGAAAAGAGTTCCCAGTGTCAGAAGAACGGCCGCTCGGATGGAAGCAGGGAGACTTTCAGCAGAAAACTCCTGCGTGAGTTTCCGATTCGTATAATCCTCGGCTATGGCGAAAGCCATCTCCAGATACTCCTCGACAAGCCGATCCATCGACTCATCGTCTCCGATGCGCAGGTGCGCCTTGGCAAGTTCCAATGACACGGGAACTGACATAACTCCGCTGATTAGGCCGTAGCGTGAATAAGTTTTTTGACAGGATGTGTACCCGCATCGAGTAAGGTGCCGTCTACGCGGGCAAACCCAAACAGCCCGATGGAGAGGTATTCCGCCAGCAACTCATTCAGCCGCACAACCTTGAAGTTCTGCACCATACGAATCTTGTACTTCGAAAAATCTCCGAAGAGTACCGAGGCGGCACCTGCTCCGATGTCGGCCACATCATCGTTCAGGATGTAACTCTTGCCGAACAGCATGGCCGGTGTTCCCTCCCTGGCTCCGTTGTTATCCTTGACTTTTGCGAGCTCCCACAGCGTATTGCGGTTGAGCATGAATTTCCCTTTTTGCGCATATGCCGCATCCACCGACCGAATAAGGTCGATAAGGTTGTCGAGCGTGATGGAAGTTGCGGCGGCTTTTGTTGTACACTCCGTGGCGGCAGTGACGATTCCCTTGGGTTGCGATGAGCCGGACCCGGTGGTCAGATGCTCGTTGATACCACGCCCGAATGACTCGGCAAGAAGACCGCTGAGAAGCGAGTCCAGATCAAAGGCGGAGTCTTGCAGCAACTCCAACGATACCGGGATGATTGGCGTGCGGTAGGTGTGAGCCTTCAAGAGTACCGAACCAAAGGAGGGCGCACGTTTCGTAGACTGCTGGTACTCGGCAACGATGGTCGCCTTGGCAGACGTGTCATCAATGGTCGGCAGGGTCAGGTCATCACCCTTGGAGGTCGTGAAGATCTGGCAGGCTTCGAACATACCTCCATAGCTTTTCAGGGCAACCTCAATGGAAGAGGCCAGGCTCCGGGGAATAATGACACCGCCCGAGAGTCCGGAGATCCCGGCTCGAGCTTCAATGGCAGTACGACTCTCGGCCGAGATACCCGTCACACCGTGCAACAGGTAGTCAGTGAAAGCCGACCGATACTCTGCCTCTTTCTGATCATTGGTTGTACCCTGGACACGATGATGGTGTGCTTCGACCTGCCTGCGTTCGATATCGACGAACCGCTCTTCCGTCTCGACAGCCTGGTCCGCACGATCATAGTCCGCAATAAGGGCATCCCACCTCTGACGCTCCTCTGCGTTCATCTCCCGGCCATCGGTTGCCTTGCGCAACTCATCAATCTGCGAAAAGATTGTGGCGCGCTGTTCCTTGAGTTGTTTGAGTTTTCCCATATTTCAGTTTTTGAGTTTAAGTTGCATGGTCAGCCGTTCGCGGCTTACAGAATCGTACTTCGCGGAGGACGCACAACGTTGCCATTGGGCCTTACGCTCCTCAAGGTGACGAAGACTCGCCTCCGTATCGGGATAGGCCGGATAGACTACAAGCGATACGTCGTAAAGTTTGGAGATATGGCGCACTGTCCGTTCATCATATTCCAGCCCATTCTCCTTGTCTGCGTATCGCCACTCATCCGCATCGACCGTAAATTTGAAGGAGCATCTGGCAATGTCACCACGTTGCACCAACTCCACCATATCATTGCCCAGAGAGGTGTTGGGAGCTTCAAACGAGAACCGCAGGCCTACCTCATCCGTAGAGAGGGTGAGTGTACCGCTGGAGGTGCGGGCCAGGATACTCTCTGCATTGTGATTGTAACACATCACCACATCGCTGATATCACACCCCGAAAAGGCCTCACGTGCTATACGCTCTCGGAACCACCCCATAATCGGCTCACTCCAGCACTCAAACTTGACGGCATAGCCGACAATCGTTCGGCCGGCAGCCGGTTCACTGCGTTGCTCGATGCGCACATCAGAGAGTGCACAACGCACCTCCACAGGCTCATTCGGCCTTATTTCCTTTATCTGTGTCATTATCGGTATCTGTTTTTCCTTGATTCTGCTCTCCGGAGGATAATGCCAATGCCGTGCGCACCGGTTGCATATTCGCCTGCACAAAGTACTCATCACCTCCATCGTAGGTATTCATATCTTCAAGCGAGCGGATCTCATTGGCGGACATCGCACCCACCATATTCATGTTTTTGTAGAACTCCGACCGTGTTTTGGCATCTCCCCGCAACAGACCGTTCAAGCCAAAGAGGAAATAAAACGACCCGGCTTCATCTTCGCGCAACAACTTGCGGTTGAACTCCTCCTCCAGACGTACAAGATAGGGCATCAGGCAGTATTGGACGAATTCCATTCCCTGATGCTCGATGTTGTTGTTCGTAGCGCGCTCCAGATCGGCAATCATATGCGGTGGCACTCCATAGATGGTAGCGATCTCTGTCTTCTGAAACTTGCGCGTAGCAATGAACTGCGCATCTTCGGGTGGAATGGAGATCCGCTCATAGGTCATACCTCCCTCCAGGAGCAACGGGACATGCGAATTGTGCAGTCCCGAGCTTTGGGCTATGAGGTCACGCTTGAGTCGCTGGTATGCTTCCGGTTTCAAGGTCGAAGGGTACTTGAACACGCCCGACATATTGCCTCCCTGATTGAAGAAGCGTTCACCGTACTCCTGCGCTGCCTGCGAAAGATAGAGGTTGTCACGATGTACGGCAATGGGGCTCTTACCTTTATAGCCGTTGGTCGAGAGTCCCCGCAGGTGGATAACATCATCCGAAGAGAGCATTTCTCCCGAAGAAGTGTGGTAATAAAGCACATCATCGGCACTCAGAAGAGGCTCGATCTCGGCCGGATGCTGCAGTTGCAGACGCACGGGACGGTAGAACTTATCTCGATAGATGCGAGCATACCCATTTCCCCACAACGTACACGACACCATCAGATGGTGCATCAATGCGAAACGACCGGTATACGAATTGGGACGCTGAAGCAGAAGATGAGCGGGATGTGAATACGCCTTCTCGCGACCTTGTGACGTACGTTGGTAGAGATGAACGGGCAATGTTCCCACGGTTTCGGAAAGGATGCGCACACAAGCCCACACGGCCGAAAGATTGAGCGAGCCCTCCTCGGATATGTAACGTTGCGCCGTATTGTCGGAAACGGTGTCGGAGAGGAGAGCCGCATTGACCGCCTGTTCAAACTCTGAAGACGATACGCGGCTCTCCCTCCGGCTCCTGGCGGAGCGCGTGCGAGAGAAGAGATATGAAAGCCAGCTTGACACCGTTATTTGCATCTATGTACGATGCAAACATAAAGCGACTACTGGCTTTAACAGATGAACAATGTTCAGTTATAAGAATTCCTTGCGCCGACGACGGCTGATTGCCAGGTGCAACGAACGGATATCGGCATAGCGGCGTGAGCCGAAGATGTTTTGATAGTACTCTTCTAAACGTTCATACGCCTCGACCTGCGTTGGATAGAGATCACACATTCGGCGATAATACCGGATAAAACCATCGGTAGAGAGCAGCTCTCGGTGTTCCGACGAGAGAGGAGCAAGACTTTCAAGCCGTTGCTCCATATCGGCCCGCAGAGCCAGCTGGTGTGCAGTATTTCTCCTTCGACGACTCATAGTTGCAACAACCCGCGTTGATTATAGGGATTTTCGTCTTCGGAAGCCTGAGCTGTCATCCACTCCCCCAAAGCCATAATCGAAGCTACGATACCATCGATCTTCTGCATTGACTTGGCCTTGTCGGGTTTGATATTGCCGGCCGGATCGGTCATCACTACGGTCGAAGCGAGCATCCATCGCAACACCGGATTGCCGAAATGTTCGATCTTCCCCGTGAGAACCATCTTCTCAAACTCTTTTGTGGGAGCAGACATTGAGCCGTAACCCTGCCCGAACGGGTTACACACCATACCTTCGTTCTGCAGATCGATAATTGTCTGCGAGGAGTTCCATCGGTCATACGCTGAAGCCTGCAAATCGTAGTCCGCAACAATACGCAGGATATCCGCCTTGACAAAATCGTAGTCGATGACATTCCCCGGTGTAACAGTGACGTATCCCTCGGCCACCCATCGCTCATAGTTGATGTTCTCCTTGCGGATCTTCTCCTGCATCTTCTCCTCCGGAATCCAAAAGTATGGCAACAGCTGGAAGTGGTCGTTTTCGTGAAACAACAGAACGTAAGCCGTAATGTCCGAGACGTTCGAGAGGTCGAGGCCTCCCCAGCAGGCACAGCCCTTCAACTCCTCGCGAGGAGTCGTGCCGATGCATTCCATCCACTTCTCGTCCAGAATCCATGTCCGCTCGGCATCTACCCACAGGTTGAAGTTCTTGGTCTGCACATTGCGTACGGCTTCGGGGCGATTCTTCGCATCCTTGACCTGATCGGCAAGGTAGTCTGAAGAGAGCGACACCCCGAGATTGGGATTGGACTTGCTCCACATTTTCGGGTCGTCCCACTCCTCTTTTGAGTCCTGGGTATAGATGATACCGAAGAGCGAGTCGTCCTCGTTCACTCCACGCAACACCTTGATGACATTATCCCGATAGGCATAGCAAGCCCCCGCTTTGTTGAAACCTGCCGTGGTAATGATAAACATCAACGGCTGGCGGCGAGCTCCAAAAGCAGACTTGAGGACATCGAACATTCCCGAATCCTTATGTGCATGGAACTCATCGATAATGGCACAACTCGGATTCAAGCCATCGTGCGTGCCGTAATCCGAAGAGAGCGGTTTCATCGTGCCTCCTTTCAGGTCGTAGACGATCGAGTTGCGAAAAGGTGTGAGGTAGTTCTTCAAATCGGTAGCCTTGACAATAGCCACGGCATCCGAGAAGCAGATCTTCGCCTGGTCTTTGATCGTCGCAGCGGAATAGACCTCCGGACGCGACTCCCCATCGGCAAAGAGCATATATAGGGCGATGCCTGCCGCAAGAGCGGTCTTGCCGTTCTTGCGGGCAATCTCAATGTAGGTGTAACGGAAACGGCGTGTCCCATCGGCATGTTTCCAGCCAAAAATATTCCACACCACAAATTGTTGCCACGGTTCAAGACGAAAACGGCTACCGGCCCACTTGCCTTTGGTATGCTTCAGGCATTCGATGAAGTGGATGGCACGAATCGCTTCTCTACGATCAAAAAACCAACCTCTGTCGAGAGCCATATCCAGGTCGCGGTAATATCGACCGACAGCCAAACGAACATACTCACACGCCAGAATCTCTCCTGAACGTATCCTCCGGGCGTACTCCTCGGCCAGATGTAGTTTCTGCTTCTCTTTACTCATCTCCTGTCACTGTTATCTCTTCAAATTCCGCAAAGTCATTCTTGGGGGTGTTGTTCGCGAGAAGTGCTACGACACGATTACGACTCGATGGAGTCATCCCGAACTCCGCAGCAAGCGACCGGGCAGCCGCCAATGCACCCTCGGCAATCTTGCGTTTGGGATTCACGATAATAGTTGTCCCTTGTTTGGTTTCTATCTCTACGGTTGCCCCTTCGCGCTCGACATCATGCATCGAGTCATGGTACAAGGCCATCTCGCGGGCATACGCCACAACCAGATCCACACCTGTAACATCCAGCAGGCCCTTGTGCATCAGTTCCGTGGCAACAACGGCAAATATCTTCTTCGCTGTGCCCTTTAACCCTGTACGTGGCAGAGCCACAACCGCAGTGGTCGGTGGAATCGCCACGCTGTTACTCATCCGGCATGGCTGGTCTGTTCCCCGCAGGGTTTTCAAGGAATCGGGTATTTTCTTGCGTCCTTTCATAGGTTTCAGGTTTTATCGATCTTAATCCCACTTTGTGGGCCTTCAATAACTCTCGTACGACAGAGTCTGAGTAAGCTCATTTTGTATTCGCTTACTCTCAATTTTGCACGCGCGTCTTCTCGACTTGGGGCGCGATTGGGTTTGGCAGGGTGTGAAGGAATATGACCCCCTATCCCCATACACGATGTGTAGTTAATTGCACCATTTCCGCGATGATTTATCAAAGAGTTACGGCGATTTTGGCGGGTCATTCCCAAAATTCAAACACTTTGTCATTCAAATCCTTAACACTGCAATTAATCACACCTTCATTAAACTGGTTATCAACTCTTTAATGTTCCCGGGGGTTTGGTTACCATTGCTTCGATTATCCGGCTGGGGTTCTGATCCAGCAGACGACGTTTATGCGCCATGTCGATATAGATGCGTGTAGTTGCCGAGGAGGTATGTCCGAGCAGATCCCTGATAAGCTCGATATCCATGCCGCTCTCAACGAGCAGGCTTCCGCAAGTATGACGAAGCGAATGGGCCGTTATCTTCGGATCATTGATGCCAATGGCTCGCAAACGTTGCTTTACCAGGTGCGAGATGGACTGCGTAGTAAGACGTGTTGAACTCCGACCTTTGCAGTGATTGACAATCAAAGCATCTCCCCATCGAAAATCCCGTTCGGCAAGATACTCCTCATAGAGTGTTGCGGTGAATTCGGGGAGTGCTACCACATCATGTTTGTCAAGGTGACCCTTGCGCTGTATGCGAAGCAATGTGCGATCTCCGTCACGTACAACGTCTTCAATATTGATCCGGCACACCTCGCACGACCGCAAGCCATTCAGGAGCATCAGTGCAACGATGAGTTTGTCGCGCTTGCCCACGATACTCTCCGTGGAGATGCTCTCCAGGAGTTGTTGCGCCTGAAATGCGGAGAGCGGGTACTTGTAGTGTTCGCGCGAACGGATGCTTGAACGAATGCCCTCTCCGATATCTTCGCAATAATGCCGCTTGGCACAGTAGCGATAGAAGAGCCGCACGACTGTGATGTAGCTGAAATACGTGTAACGGCTCTTGCCCTCATAAAGTAACTGTTGCCTGAAAGCGAGGACATCATCACGTCTCGGCTCCCGGGGATCCTTACCCTTCGCAACAAGCCACCGGAACCACAGCCGTATTTTACGGCGATAGTCGGTCTGCGTTGAAGGAAGACCATCGAGCGAGGCGATCCACTCTTCGATGATTTGATTTAACGATAGCGTTGTTCTCATCTTCTTTGCCTGATGTAAAAATGGGAGGAATGCAGATGCCACATGCCATTAAGGACTGATTGCAAACCACCATCCGCACTCCTCCGGAAAGATTTACTTCATAGGCAATACAATTTAATGGTTAATAACTATTTATCCCGTGCCGATTTACGGCTGTGACATCTGTTGCATAACGATTGCAGATTCTCAATATCCAGCGGAGCTCCGCCCTTATTGATCGGAATGATGTGGTCGACCATCTGTGCCGGAGTGTGACGTCCCTGACGCAGACACTCCTCGCAAAGCGGGTGTTCCTGCAACTGCACAAGACGTAGCTTCCGCCATGCTACAGATTGATAGAAGGACGTATTGTGATGGCGATATCCCTCATAAGGCTTTCGCAGGGGAAGCCACGGCCGTGGTGTGTTTCGTTTCAAACGTGGCATCAGCGTATTATATCGTGGTTAACAGGTAATGACGGATCTTCCGTGCGGAAGCCTTTCACCCGCAGAATTCCAGCTTCGGGGAAACGCTCTCGCAGTGCCTCTGCCGAAAAATCGAAATAGGCAAAGTCGTCCGTAAAAGCGAACTGCTCATAATCCAGAAGGTTACGGCGCAGGGCAAGTAGATCGTAGTCATCCCATAACAGGATCTCGCCATTGTGTGTGGCATATTTGCGCTTGCCATTGGTCAAGCAGAAGATTACTCGATACTCTTTCATACCAGGCGTTGTTTATAGTCCTTCAGTTCGATGAACAGTTGCAACTCCAGGCGAACAATACTTGCCGCAGGATAGCGTCCGCTCTTTCGGCCGCGCACATACTTGCGGTGCAGACGTTGCAGGAAAATCTCGGCATCACGCCTGTCAATCTGCTCCGCGATAAGTTCATAGCCCAATGGTGTATCCGTGGATGGCGGAATGATGGTCTGGAATCGGCTCTGCGCATAATTGTAGCAGAGGGACACGATTTGGATGGATATCTCATTCATAACATACTGATCATTTACGCAGGCTCTCGCCGCTGAAATGGACACTTCGACACAGATGCGCCAGGCGATCTATCGTGCGCTCGCCATAGCGGTTGTAAATCTGTTCTTCACAGAGGTTCGTAGTGATAAAGACCGGACGATGATAGCGCTCGGCCGCATTAAGCACCAGATTGAAACCCTCATATCGTTCGCCATAATCATTGAGCATCGGCTCGACACCCAACTCATCGATAGCCGGAAACGATGAATGCAACACCCGATCAATGTAAAGCCACGGCCGGTGGCTGCGAAACGTTTGCTGATCGGGAATCTCCCTGCCCATATCCTGCGCGTGGACGGGTTGCAATACGCGGTTCTTCATACGGAACAGTACCGGGAGAACCCCGTTCAGAATTACGCTCTTGCCACGTCCGCAATCGCCCATCAGAAGCAGGCCTTTATCCTGCGTAGAGGTCATCCACGCAATAATATCTTCATATTCGGGCAAATGGTGATATTGCTCGAAAGTGGAGTCCACGGAGCGGAAAATTGCCCGAAAAAGTTGATTGCAGGTCGCCCTGTCTCCCCAGGACCACGACCATATTTCGCGATGATCGAGCACGCCCTCGCGGGTCATCTGCGAAATCAGTTGAGAAATGTTGTTTGCCATAATATCTATCGATTGGTTTCAGTATCCGTTTTGCCTGCATCTCGCAGTTTGTCGATGTAATGTTGTCGACGTCGCTCATCCTTGCTCTGCATAATCTGCCCGATACGTTGTCCGTATTGTCGGCCGCATTGTTGTGTCGTATGACGCAACGAGAACAATCCGGCCCAGTTATTCGCCATACTTTGATCGACAATGGCGGCTGCAAGAACGGCATCATCCTCCGAGAGCCGACGAAGCAGAGTGAGGCATTTTTTTGCGCCCATCTCACTGCGATAGCTCTCATGCCGCAGTCGCTTGTATTCAAACCAGGTCGCCAGCACCGCACGCCACGGCTCTTCAAGAGAATCCAGGAACTGACCCTGATTGAATCGTTGGCCTTCTCTCTTTTTGGCGCAACTTTTTCTCTCTTGCGACGTAGCCGTCAGCTTTTCTTTTTTCTTGATTTTTTCTTTTATAATATCTCTGTTTAGTTTATATATGTGTTCATTTTGAAACGCAGTCTGCAACACAAAATCCCCATTTGTACCCTGCTGTGTTTCACATTGTATTGCAAACTGTGTTGCAGAATCCGTTTCAATTTGAAATACAGGAGGACTCTCCAATGCAATGAGCCGATAGGTACAGCAAGTATTGCCCCCGTGAGACCGAAAGGCTATACGCCCCATTTTGCGCAACCGCTCCCTCTCACGGTAGATTGTGGTACGAGACAATCCGGTGCGAAGTTCCAATAGAGAATAGGGAACTTTTATGGCCGGACGCCAGCCACTTCGATTGGAGATGGACATCAGAGCATGCCACAACGAAATGGCCGAGGCTGGAAGCGGATTGGCCTCCAACCAATCGTAGAAGAGTTTTATTTCCGTCAGATAGTTCATCGCTTCAACCGGTTATACTGGCGCAGTATACGGTCGAATTCTGTGGCATTATCATCCGTCACGGATTCCACGGAAGATTCACCCGGCTCCAGGGCGTACCCCATATGTCGCATGATATCGCGCTTGCTGATACGAATGCCGTTATTACACCTCTTGCGCTCGATGTTGTACTTGATACAGTCCCTATCAAGTTGCCGAAGGCCCTTGCCCAACATATCGGCGGCCTCCTGCCGCGTGATGTAGACATCACAGGTAGAAGAACCATCCAGACAACGGAGTTCATTCAGGCTACTTTGCAACGACAGCAACTCCGTCTGAATCTTATTGAGGATATCAATATACTTCATAGCATCGCTGTTTTATTCCCGGAACAAAATTCCGAACAATAAAAACAGAAAGTGCAGGGAGTCCAGGCTGAACTCCCTGCAATAAAGTTCTCACATCGCTGTAAATCAACAACTAAATCTTAAGACTCCCGGTCAGGCAGGTCACAAGGTGCGAGATAAAGGCCGCAGGATTACGTTTGATGTTGAGAATAGTATCCCGCTCGTTATAGGCACTCGATTCTGAAATGGAAAGATGCAGTCTCTCGGCTACAGATGATACTACGCGGGCATAGGCCGCAGGTTTGCCTCGATCATCAACAATAGCCTCTGCACGGCACAATGCCGTGAGAAGTTCAAGCAGGTCGCGTTTGGTAAATTTATCAAGATTCCAGTGAAAAGGAGAATTTTCACCGGGCAGGACAGGGGTGAAGAGTTCCGGGAAGGTGAGTCGCTTCTCGTTCTGGTCTATCAGAGTGGTGATGTTGGTGCGGCAACGATGGATCAATGAACGCAACGTTTCATTTTTTTTTGCGCAGGGCCCAAGAGAGCTGTGTGTGCAGATCGTGCAACTGGAAATCAATCTCCAGGTAGCCGACCCCACTTGTGGTAAACTCCCGCAATAAAGTCTGGAATGTAACGAAAGCACCATCGAGCTCGGACAAACTCATCCCTTGCAGATCTTTGCTCACAACCGCTTGCATAAAACGGCAATCATGTAATTTTTTCATAGGCTGTAGTTTATGTAAGTATAAGTAGATAAAAACAATCCCACTCTGATATACAGGATGGGATTGCACATAATAAAAGTTATAGTTTGCAGATATTATCTAAAAAATCAATCCTACTTTACAGAGAAGTCCATATAAAATTGCTCGTCATCTATTTTATAAAATGTTACATCTGTTCGACCATACCGCTCTAAATCATTCTTGGTTATAAATGCTCCATTCGCGACACCAATTCTATTGCGAAAATATTCCCCTAATAAAGAATTATTTAATGGCGTTGTCAAGGCCTTATCTCCAGCTTGTTCTATTCTTAATATTAGTTGTTTATGATCATCAGTCATTACAGAGAAATGGGTCTTGTTCAACGGGAAGAATCCAGATCGTGCAACATCTGCCGGGACTGGAATATACGCCTGATTAGGCTCTCGCTTAGTTCCATTTCTACGATGCCCCCAATTTAATCCAGAACCATGACCAACAACTCCGTCCCTTGTTAATAAAGACAAGGTTTTGTGCTCTCTTGATGATAACGTATGATTTTCTTCTTCTTGATCCAGCTGACTTTTGGTGATAAGGACATATTCCTCTATCTCTCCATGATTACAAATTATAGAGTCATCCTCAAGAGATAGATAATAGCTATATGCAGACGATGGATCACATTCAGTTACATACTCTCGCTGTGCGGAACTAAATCCTTTCGATGTATAATTTGCTGATCCACAATAAGCCTTAATTGGTTTATCATCTTTCAACCAGATATATATTTTTGAATGGACCGGAACTCCTTTATAGATATACTTACAATCAAAGGAAGAGTAGCTGTCATCATGAAACGACATAAGAGCCTTCAAGCCATCATGAATATCTTGGCTAATACCCCCTTGCTGACACATACCCACCGTTAAAGAGATGTTGATAGCAGGTAACTTTTCCTCGCTAATCCTTTTTATGTGCCACGAGGCTATATTATGGCTTACATAACCAGATATTATTATGAGTTTATTAGCACCTACCGTTATTGGTTCGAGAAGAATCTCTCGAACCAATAACTCATTAAATGGTGGAAATTTTTTACTCATAAATATTAGGTTCTATGCTTTCATAAGCAATCCCCGCAAACGATTTTAGTATTGCTTCAAAGATAATTTGAGCCCCTCTACACGGCACGGCCATTCCTATTTGCTTGCGAACACTTTCTTTACTTCCGATAAATTCAAATGAGTCGGGAAATGTCTGTAATCTGGCGCGTTCTCTATTTGTTAATGCTCTTGGTTCCGACCAATGATAAATATGAGTGCCACCACCTCCACTACCTGTTACAGTGTATGCGGGTTTTGAAGGATCAAGCCGCTTGTATATCTGACTGATTCTCGCTCCCTGAACATTCAATTGAAGTTCTTTCGGCAAATCTGCAGTAAAGGCGTTCTGTCCTGGCTTTATATGTTGCAACCGCTTAACAACAATAGGAGACTGTTTTGTTAATTCATTGTTGGGTGCATCCTTTGCGATTGCAGGATGCTCTATAGCCGTCCGACAAGAATTATCTATATCCTTATAGGGAGATGGTGAAGGTACATGAAATGTAACAGGAATATCCTTTCGTATACCAACTATGATGATTCGATGCCGGGCTTGAGGAATACCATATTCTTCAAACTTATATAAATGAGGCGTTATCTCATATCCGGCCCCTCTTAATTCTGTGAGTATTTTTGAGAAAGCCTTACCATCATTAGCATTTTTTAATCCGCCAACATTCTCGGCCAAGAACCACATTGGCTTAAATTTTTTCAATGCCTTAACCCCATATGAATACAATGGCCCATAAACGCCATCCATTCCCTTTTGCTCGCCAACAACGCTATAATCATTACAAGGGAATCCAAAAGCCAAAGCATCAATCTCGGATAATTTATCCATATTGAGCTTCCGAACATCCTCATGATATACGCTACCAGGAGCATCTGGACAAATATTCTTCCTATATGTATCGCAGGTATTAGCATCATAATCATTTGCCCATTGATGGACAATGCGAAAATCTTTATTCTCAATAATCGCATTGCTTGCCCCTACAGCAATACCACCTGGCCCACAAAACAATTCTCCTAATCTAAATATCATGAAATACTTCCATTAAATTTGTACAAAAATAAGTAAAATACATATCTTGACGAAAAATTTATAGATAGAAAAAGCTCTCGTCCATTAAAAAAACCTATATCTTTGTATAAGTCTAATAATTATGATCTGGAACGAAATGAAGTTGAGTCGTAAACGCCCTCTTTTCAAAAAGATACCATCATCAATTTAACCCACATGAGTCGCCGAATGTTAGAATTTGAGAAGTTGGTATAGAGGTATCGCCACCATATTTGGCATTGCATGTACAACGTAAGTATGAGACTATGCTTGATGCCTTGATTATTAGATTGGATTGAATAAAATACACAAGTGACATATGTTGTTTTTCAGTATTAAGACTAAAGATGCAGAAACCGTTAAGAAAATCCTTAACAGAGAATCTGCAATTGAATTTAGTGGACTCAACGTATTAAAAGACAGCCTTACAGTTGGGCAGGTCGTTTTTATTGTCCTGGGAGGAGATAGACCTACTTGGGACCCCGGGCTGGTGGGAATGGGTATAATTTCACGTCAACCATACGATGTTGGCTATGAAGGGCGCAATTATAGAATTCAAGTAGACATAAAGTTGCTTCTCACGAAGTCTATCAAACGAAAAGATTTAGTTCATTATAAAGATACCTTTGGAATCATTGGGATAGCACCAATTGTAAACTGGGAGCCCAATCAAGCATTATCCGAGGTCGAAGAACATAAAGCCATAGCATTAATGAGAGCTATGCTGGACATGGATCCGGATATTGATTCAGACTTAAGCCGTCTAATGCCTCCGCAGATCATGTCTCAAATAAAAGGCGTGACCACTATGTACGTGGAAGTTGATGTGCCGTATGGGACTCAAGGGCACTCTATTGCTTATTCGCCTCAAGAATCAATTGAGGCCATGGTCTCCGACGTTAGTGAAAATTATGCCACAGAAAGCCCAGCACAAGAAATATTGCAACCATATAGCAAAGAGGACTTTTTAGCAGAGGCTTTTATTGAAAAGGATAAATACGATGAGATCGTCGAGATCCTGGGGCGCAAAAAAAATATTATTCTTCAGGGTGCACCGGGGGTTGGAAAAAGTTTTATTGCCAAACGTTTGGCTTATTCGCTTCTCAAGCAAAAAGATGATAGCAAGATAGAATTTGTTCAGTTTCATCAAAGCTATTCATATGAAGACTTTGTTGTCGGATACAAGCCAACCGAGACAGGTTTTAAGATCGAATATGGGCCATTCTATAAATTTTGCAAAAAAGCCGAGACTACAGATGATTTATATTTCTTTATTATCGATGAGATCAACCGTGGTAATTTAAGCCGAATTTTTGGAGAACTTTTGATGCTGATTGAAGCGACTAAACGTAACGAAAAGGCGACTTTACTATATACACAAGAGGCATTCCATGTCCCCGACAATGTTTACATTATTGGCATGATGAATACAGCAGATCGCAGTCTTGCCATGCTTGATTATGCATTGCGGAGACGCTTTGGCTTTTTTACCATGGAGCCTGCGTTTGAGTTAGACTCCTTCTCACGTCAAATCGAGAAAATAAATAATCCTAAGGCCGAAGCTCTCATTGATAAGCTTAAATCACTCAATCACGAGATAGAACAAGATAGTAATCTTGGTCACGGATTTAAAATTGGGCATAGTTATTTTTGCGTTGACAATGCAAAAGATGACACCTTGAAAGCGATTGTCAAACACGAAATCATCCCACTGTTGGAGGAATACTGGTATGATGAGCCCTCAAAAGTTGAAAGATGGACAACAGAGCTAATGTCCGCATTTAAGGGCAAAGAATGATTGCTATAAAAAACATATACCATATGCTCGCTTATGCATTCCGTGTATTAAGCGAACGCGGTTACGTGAATATATCTCCTGAAAGTTTTGAGAATACAACCAACCTTCTTTCAGCTATTCTTGACAAGGGTGTAACACAACTCATTAAACAAGGAATTCGAAGTGATTATATTCCGACCATCGAGAATACAGGATCTCCAGTAGGAAAAATAAATCTGGCAGAGTCGATAAAGAGTCAATATACGGTCACTCATAGATTAGTTTGCGAGCATGAACTGTTCGTTCCAGACATTTTCTTAAATCAGATTATTAAGGCTACTTTAACAATCGCTACACACGCCAAAGAGGTCGATCCAAATATTCAAAAAAGTTTGCGTAGAAATGCGTTTTATTTTCATGATGTATCAGATATTAATCCAAGAACAATCAGGTGGAGCGATATCAGATATGATAGAAATAACGCATCTTACAAGATGCTTGTCAATATTTGCTATCTCTTAATTACGGGCTTGCTCCAATGCGAAGATGAGAATGGCCATATGCAAGTTGCAAATATTATTGACGACCAAAAGATGCATCGATTATATGAACGATTCATTCTTGAATATTACAAGCGGCATTACCCAATGTTTCATGTGTCTGCAGCGCATATCTCATGGGATTCGAATGATGAAGATATCGTATTCTTACCCACAATGAAATCGGACGTCATGATATGCCATAAAGACAAGATACTAATAATAGATGCAAAATATTATGGTAAGACAATGCAAACTGGGCAATTTGACAAAAAGACGTTCCACTCAAACAACATATATCAGATCTTTACATATGTGGAGAATATGGACACTCGGAATAATGGAAATGTTTCAGGCGTCTTGCTTTATGCCAAAACTGATGAAGATATAACACCCAACGCAGTGTTTAAAATTAAAGGTAAAAGTTTTTGTGTTACAACACTTGATCTAAATTGTCCATTTGAAAGTATTACAGCGCAATTAGACGATATTATTATACATTGGAATAATAATTTTACCACTATTTGACATGCTAAACTACGACATGCCTATTCCATCAAAATATAATACAATGGCGAACTATTACATTAAGAAGGATTGATTGGATGAAATAATGATTAATTTTGCGCAAATAAAATAAATTTATACTTTTTATCAAAGGGGAAAATACTGTATGATAGAGCTAATAAGAATATCTAACTACAAATCTATTAGGAATCTGGTCCTGCCATTACAAAAATTAAATGTATTGATCGGATCTAACGGTGCGGGAAAAAGTAATTTAATATCGTTCTTCGAGTTAGCAAAAGCTATTATAGAGGCAAGATTCGGTAGTTATACCTTGGAAAAAGGAGGGATTGACAATTTATTGTATCAAGGGCGGAAAGTATCTGATTTTATTAAAGGCTTGTTAGATTTTAATAATACCAATGCATTCTTTTTCGAATTACGTCCAGCCCAATCCAACAAGGGTTATATTGAAGAAACTGGTGATTACTTCAATAATAGAAATTTTGACTCAAAGAATTATGATTTATGGCATAAAACAAAATGGGATTCAGCAGTTGAAGAGTCCTGTCTATTAACCAACCCTCGATGGAGGGCGGGATATATAAGAGGATATTTTAAAAGTTTCACAATATATCATTTTCATGACACAAGTTCTAAATCACCCATGAGAGGCGAATGTGATATTAATGATAATGATTTTTTGAGGGATAACGGATCTAATCTTGCGGCATATTTATATCGCTTACAGCAAACAGACGACAAAGCTTTCAGACTAATTGAAGGTGTAATCCGATCTATTGCTCCATACTTTAAAAAATTTACATTGAAGCCTAACCACACAAATCCCACAAAGATATCTCTTGAATGGGAAGAGGTTAATTCTGATATGTATTTAAATGGATATAGTTTTTCTGATGGAACCTTACGGTTTATTGCATTAGCAACATTATTGCTACAGACAAACTCTCCTGAGGTCATTATAATTGATGAACCAGAGTTAGGATTACACCCTGCGGCCATCAATAAATTTGCAGAAATGGTAAAAAAAGCATCTTTCAAAAGCCAAATTATATTATCAACTCAATCAACCAATCTGGTCAATTGCTTTGAGCCTGAAAATATAATTGTGGTTGATCGAGAAGATAATCAGTCTGTATTTAATAGGTTGTCTAATGAGGAGTTAGCTGTATGGCTCAATGAATATGAATATTCATTAAGCGATATATGGGAGAAAAACTTAATTGGAGGACAAATATGAAACGCTTGTATATAGTTGTTGAAGGTCCGTCTGAACAAGAGTTTGTCAATACAGTTTTGCGCCCATATTTTAATCTTTATGGAATCTATAATGTAACTCCCATTTTGATTAGAACAAGTAAAAGCGGGAAAGGTGGATTTGTAAACTATCTTCATTTAAAGAATACAATAAAACCTCTATTAGCGTCACAAAAAGGAGATTTTATTGTTTCTACATTCGTTGACTTTTTTAGAATACCCAATAATATCCCTAATTACGAGGAGTGCATGCGAGCTTGTGGTAGCAATAACAAAGTATTACTGTTAGAGCAAAATATTGGTAATGATATTGGAGATCGGAGATTTATTCCTTATATACAACTACACGAGTTTGAAGCACTTCTGTTCGCAAACAACAATGGATTTAAAGCCTATTTTACTGATGATCAAGCATTGGCAACGGATGCAATTGTAAATGCATTTGACAACCCAGAAGAGATAAATACTCATCCTGAATATGCTCCATCTAAACGCATATTAAGTATTAAAAATGATTATAACAAGCCAATTGAAGGTAATCTAATCGCATTAGAGATTGGTATTACTACTATACTTGAACGATGTCCTCGATTTGCCTCTTGGGTAAACAATCTTATCGAGAAATGCAGTAGTTGAGACAACCTAATCTTTGTTAACTTTTTATGGAACTCTTACGAACGACGAAAAGAAGAGCTTTCCATCAATGACATACAAGGAGATATATGACCACCTTTTAACCGATCTCACGAAGATAAAAGAAGAACATTTTTCGAGAAGTAGCTCGAGAGTTTAAATAAGAACGAAGGTTCTCTGCATAGAGATGGTATGAGTACACCATTCTGTCTAACAAGAATAGATATATCATATTTACCCATACTACATTAAGAAGGAATTGTAAAATCAATAAAATAACGACCAACATTATTGATTATGCAATATTAATCTTTACAGAATAGGGCAACCGACTTGAATTATCCAAATTAAGTACCGACCTTAGCAGACGAGTATTTGTTCTTTGACAGTCAAATCAGTATGCCCAAGCAAGTCGTAACCACTGCAAGTATGCACACGGACAGAGCAAGTTACAACGGGGAAAATAGCGGAGCAATACACCCCTAAAGAAGCCTTAAATAAAGGATTTATAGAGGACGATGACTACACCTGTGACGGAGAGTAGTCATCACCGTTGTCACCGATGTGTGACCTCGCCCGCGAATTGCTCATGCAAATTACTAATAATCAAATAATAGCAGATCGTAACTCCGTAACCTCTCTCTCCGCAGTATCGATTGATTATCAATCAATTACAGAAAAAGCGCACAGTTTTACGCACACAAACGTAAAAACTGTGCGCTTTTTAATTGGTTATTTCGCAAATAACCAATTAAAAAGCGCGAACCCTATTGTCATTATTCCAAGCTTTTAACCTAAAGCCGTTTTAACATTTTGGTAATTCCATACCGCTTGTCCATTGGAGCCGTAACCCCACATAGGCATATGTATCCCCACATTTCTTATTACATCTGGACATTTAGCCCTATCGACTTTAAAGGCATTATATAAAACGATGATTTTTAGGCCATCCCTGACAGCTTTTTCGCATTCATATTCAATATAACTGCGATTATCTACAGAATATCCTCTGGCACAATACCCACCATAACTGTTATAACTATTACAATATTGGCAACGTCCGCTTCTGACGGTTTTTGTGTTATTGCCTACTATAAGCACGAATGTATGGGACGCATTAAGCCTTTCCCCAAGAGAGCGCTTTATACTGCAATTAAGACTGCTATCTCGCGCTTGCTGTAAGTCATGAGCATTAGTAAATGATAAACTAAAATACTTATTATCATTCCAATAATTTAGTTGCTGAACGGCATTACTATCATTATCCCAATCCGCTGCGATGTAAGTTCTTGTTCTGTAGACCATAATTATTTCACTCCTTTCATTTCATAAATATTAATTTCTTCTATTGCTTCTTCTGTTAGAAGAATTGTTATCGGTTGATTTATATTTACAAGACTGGTCCTTAAGGTGCATAACATACATTTTAGTAGGTCAGATTTTGATTTGTTTGGTGTCCCATCAAACCTTGTTATACCTCCTCCCAAAAGTGGAATAAAAATCGGCTTATTCGCATATGTCCGTGATATTTCTGTCCACATTATTCGCAGACAATCCTCATAGTCTTTTTGGCTAAGATGTGCTTCATTATTATCAAAATGAGTAAACGCCAGAAGCATATAGTTTTTATAAGTAATAATTCGACCTAAAGGGTAAACTATTTTTCCGTCACGGGTACGTTTTTTTAGTTTAGGATTGTCGGGTGCATTTGTAATGGCATTCTTCAAATCGTCTAAATCTTCAACATGATAATCGATAAAAACGCCATTAATTGTATTATGAGCAATAACTATATCATCAACAGTAGTATCAAAAAACTCATTAAACGCAATAACTTTCCATCCTGCACCCTTAAAAATATCTCCTTGTCTAATATTTACTTTAATGCCACGAATTTTTAAAGACACACCCCTCTTGGCTTTGTAATATTTGGCTAAAAATACAATAGCAACTATTAGAAAAAATAATCCAAGCACCAATAATAATTTGATTACCCAATTATAATCACCCCATACGCAATCTAACGAAATCGCAGAAATTGCTAATGCCGTTTCAAATACAGCAAGTATGGCAAGACCCGTTGTAATGCTGTCTCTCCAAAGATTTGGGCTATTTAACCGTGGCAATTTCATTAAAACAATATTTAGGGATATTTCCCGTGTTTAACTATCAGTAAAAATACCCATAAAAAACCATTTAACAAAATAATACTCTAAATTTCATCCGGTTCATATTTCCACCTCGCTGAGATATTTCTAAAATCTCATTTGCCGATTTAATGAAACGGCAATCGATTAAGGCCTCCGAGATTAATGGCAGGAATCGTTTCTTCACTCTTGCGTACCGGAAGAATGCCTTAATAGAGTCTGATTTTTTATTACTGACTGCCTTTAATTTCTGTTCAAAATAAAATGGGAAGGTATTTTTTACGAGTTTACGATACTTACTTGCACTAATACTGCGATAATTAATAATCGTATCCTCTGTGTTAAGTGCAAAAGGCGAAATATCAATGATAAGCAGCCCTATTTCATTGCAACAGTTTATGAAATCCTGCTTGTCGGCGATTTGAATATTCAGTACATATTCCAAGTCGCTCTTGTAGAAAAACGACGTATTTTTCGTTTCGGGATTGTAGATATAGCTCTTGTCCTTACCCCATAAGGGGGCTTCGGCAATCATCAGGTATTTAACCTCTTTTATACACTCCAGATTCCGAAACCATATTTCGTTAATCTCGTGGAAGGCTTTCTCTAAATAGAGGTTGTCCCTTTCGAAATAGTCAATTATTCCATTCTCAGAATAGAAGTCGTGTAGTATCTGCTTGCAGCGGCTGTAATCCATATTGGCTTGGTTTGTCCTTGTAATTGGAGTCGAACCACACCAATAAAAAAGGCGCAGGTCTAATCCTATCTGCAGAAGGTACGACCAAGCACCCTGAATAGAATAAGAAAAGCCCGCGCCAAGCGAAGGCGTTTCCATCTATTATCGTCTATTCAGTTGCCTTAAAAAATTGGTCGTTTTTCTGCGAGCAACAATAGCGTAACGCTATGTAATTGCAAAGATAGTGAAAATTCCGACAGATAAAAGCCCAGTCCTTCAACTGTATTTGTCGTATTCGCAGGACTTCGCGCGGGCGTCAGCGCTACGCGCGACAATTCCACGTATAGATTATGGTCTTATGCACCTTTTATCGAACCCTATTCCGAAAAGACATCATACCCTATGCGAAATGGCCATTTTCTTTCATTATAGGGCAACAAAACACTTCAACCCAAAGAAATCCATTACCTGACCATTTAAAATGCGCATATATGGCCTATTCAAATGAAAGAATGAAAAATAAATCTATTTTCGACAGGCTCATATTTTTAACCTTTCTCATCACTAACCCCAAAGTCAGCAGCCGCATCCAACCCATGTTGGCGGACAAAATAGAAGAATGAGCGAATGGTTACCTGATTCGCGCAGTTCCCTTTCGAAAGGCCGCTAAATAACCTATTCGTTTCGACATAGCTGTATCGGGGATGGAAGCTGCTGACCCGATGAAATAGCTCCCGACCGAAATCCCCGAAGGCGTTATGCAACGCATAGCCTATTCGCAGCCAATTTGCATAACCTGCGGTAATATCTACCTTTTTCTGCTCGATTATCTGGATATACTTGAGCACCTCTTTCAGCGGTTCGTCTTCGCTGTCCGTTCCGGATAGAGTTGCGTTCCCGGTAATGTCAGGCACAGCCGCGCCGTCCGCCAATCCCTCGTATATTTCCGCCTCTTGGTTGATATATGGCTCCGGATCGTAAGACACGAACCGTTTTCGGGAAATGTCACAACAGGACGGGTCTATGGTAATCCCCATCGCGGAAAACTTGGTCTGCAAACTCCGGAAATGCAACAGTAGCTTGTTAGGCTGCGCTATAGGGACAATCGCATAGTATCCTTCACCGCCGACAGACCGTCCACAAAATGCGACATAAGGTAGTCTACCGAGCTGATCTTTCAACCTGTCATACCCCTCGACCTGCAAATTATCTTTCCTGTCGATGTCCATACAAATCAGTCCGGTGGGTTTCAGCAACGTGTTTGCCGCCCCGCCCCGGAACAAACCGGACGGCGTGAATGCAGGCAGTCGAGTTTTCAACTCTTTTTTCTTCCTTGCGTCTGATTCTGTCCGGACAGCCAGGACACGGGATTTGTAGCGATTTGTGGTCAAGAGGTCGATTAGGGTCGCTCTTACCGGGGATTTTGTATAGATGTGCTCGTAGTAGCTGACAGCTACATCCAGTCTGTTTTTCATACCGAAAACTTTTAATACTTCGGCACAAGGTTGGGCCGAATGGTTAAGAAGGTTAATTTTATGAAGATTTTGAATGAAATACCCGTTGGTTGAATTAAAATAAAGCATCTTTAAC